>Ga0209921_1000030_pt1 | contig 75705 bp, 56 predicted proteins | sample SalPonF2_C_D2_MG_FD_185730 | JGI IMG/M metagenome (GOLD analysis project Ga0209921, IMG submission 185730) | Salt pond soil microbial communities from South San Francisco under conditions of wetland restoration - Salt Pond MetaG SF2_C_D2_MG... ...
TCCCCGTCATGTCCCCGGATACGTACACGCCGGTATCCGCGCTTGCTATGGTCCCGGCATTGGTGATGCTGCCGTTGAGGTCGCCGCCGAGGTATATGCCGTAATGGGCGGCGATCGACCCGCTGTTGGTAATGTTGCCCTGCAGCGCGACGAACTTGCCGTTGGCGGTGTTCGTGCCGGCAATGTCGATGCCGCTTTCGTCCGCGCTCCTGAGAGTGCCGCTGTTGTCGATGTTGCCGGTCATCATCCCCGACACGTACACCGCAGAATAGCTGCCGGACCCGATCGTGCCGCTGTTGGTCAGATTGCCGGTGAGGTTGCCGGCCACGTACACGGCGGATTCGGAATTGGCCTGAATCGTGCCGCTGTTGGTCAGGTTGCCGTTGAAGTTGCCGTCCACGTAGACAGCGTAAGAGTAGTTGCCGGCTTCGATCCTGCCGCTGTTGGTCAGGTTGCCGGTGAGATCGCCGCCCACGTAGATGGCAGTCTCGTCGAAGCTCCGGATCGTGCCGCTGTTGTTTATGTCGCCTTTCATCGCGCCATCGACGTACAAGCCCCCCGACTCGGACAATATCGTGCCCGTGTTCGTGAAGTTGCCCTGCATGCCGCCGCCCACGTAAAAGCCGTAGGTATAGGCGTTCACCTTGCCGGTATTGGTGATGTCACCGGTCAGGGCCACCGTGCTGCCACTGGAGTTATCGATGTACACGCCGCTGTAGTAGGAATTCAAGGTCCCGTTGTTGACGATGTTCCCGGTCATCACGCCGCTGATATAGGCGTCGGTCTCGTCCGCCGACATCACGCCGTCGTTGGTCAGGTTCCCGGACCAGTCCCCGTCGACGTACACGGCCTCGGTGTTGGCGGAACTGAGGGTGCCCGAGTTGGTGATGTTCCCGTTGAGGCTGCCGGCCGCCTCGATCGCGTAGCTCTGCCCGGCGATCTTGCCGGCATTGTCGATGCTGCCCAGGTTGGCGCCGCTGTTGATCAGGACGCCGGTGGGCGCGGCGATCAGGCCGTCGTTGGTCAGGCTGAGCGCGTTGCCGGTAACGGTCACCGCCGGGCTGGCGCCGACGAGCAGCTGACCGGTGGACTGCACCGTGCCGCTCTCCCCGGCGGCCAGCGCCTGGGGCGAAGCCGTGGGGCTCGTGATGTTGAAGCTGGCCGCGGCGCTGACGCCGGGCACCAGGAACATCGCCAGGGCCGAACAGGTCACCGGCCGGACGAGGTGGGAGCGAAAGCTGCTCGCGGAGCGCGCGCGATCCCGGTTACGGGCGTGCTTCTTCATTGTTGCTCTCCTGCTTATGTGACACGCATGAGGTCGCAGTCCCGGGGCGGGTGAGCACGGGGTGTGTGCGCGCCGGGACAGGTGCATGCAGCGTGGATTCGGGAAGTGCGATGACGGGCGGGGGGCCCATCCACCGGTCCGCCCCGGACGATGGCCGGAGCGCCGGGCAAGCACATTGTTCGCGCGATCCGTCGCGCGTGGCGGTTTTGTTCAATTGTTGCTTCTTCTTGAAATGGCGTGGCGGAACCCCGGGTTCCGCCTTCCCGGTCGTGGTGTCCACAAGGACTCCGCCACCGGGTATTCCTCCGTCCCCGCGGACCGGAATCTCGCCATGCACGAGCGGTCGGCGGTACCAATCCGGGCCGTGGACGACCCGGAGCGGCAGACGCGGCGCCGGGTCACGCCCGGGCGGGAATGCAACCGGGCCCGGACTCCGATGGACGCCCGGGAAACCGCATGCAAAGCCCGCTGCCGGTGGCCCGAACTGTATACACGACGTTATCGCAGGGGTACCCCCCGTTGGGGGGATGTGCCGTGGCAGATTCTCCTGCCTGCAACGGTATCCCCCTCCTCGCCACTCCCCTTCCGGGCATCCGGGTCCAGCGGCCTCGATCCGGCGGGCGAACCGGGGAGCCGCCCGGGCAGGGGCGGGAGTGAAGGCCCGGCGGCGCTGCGTCGAGCGAGCGCATCAGCGCCGGTGGGGCACGGGCGGCCGAGGCCTGGCAATGCCTTCGTAAGGGCTGGTAAATTCCGGGACTCTTGCGCCGGACCTGCTTCCGCCGGCCGGATCAGCCATGCCGACCCCTTCTTCGGGGACATCTGCCAGCCCGCGCCAGCCCAGCGCCAGCGAGCGCCTGTTCTCCTCGCTGCGGGACCGGATCCTGCGCGGCGAGCTGCGCCCGGGCGACACGCTGCCCCCGGAACGCAAGCTCGCGCAGCAGGAGGGCGTGCACCGGACCATCGTGCGCGAGGCGCTCAAGCGGCTGCAGCAGGCCGGGCTGATCGAGTCCCGGCGCGGCGGCTGGAGCCGGGTACGCGATTACCGGGAGACCGGCGGGCTGGACCTGCTGCCGTTCCTGCTGCGGGGCGTCGAGAACGGCAACGTGGACATCGACCTGGCCATGGACGTCATGGACCTGCGCGCGGCCCTGGCGAGCGACGCCGCCGCGCTCGCGGCGCAGCGCCGGAAAGACGCCGACCTGCAGGCGCTGGACAAGGCGGTCGAGCGCATGGCCGGGGCCCGGGACAGCGAAGACCTGGCGGCGCTGCAGCCGCTGGTGATGGACTTCTGGCGGCTGGTGATCGAGGCCTCCGGCAACCTGCCCTACAAGCTCGCCTACAACTCCATGCGGGAAGTCTACGCCCGCGTGCAGGGACCCATGCGCGGCATCATCCGGGACGAGCTGCTGGCGGTCGACGACTACCGCGAGATCGCCGGCGCCCTCCGCCGCCGGCAGCCCGGGCAGGCGCGCAGGATCGCCACGGAGGTCACGACCAAGGGATCGCGGGCGATCCGGAAGGCGCTCGAACGCGGCTGAATCCGGCGCCGGGGCGCCCGGATCCGTGCGCACGTGGCGACAGGCCGTGGGCACCTTCTTCCGCTATCCGGGCCCGCGCATGCCGGGCGGCATCCTGGCGATCGCCCTGCCCCTGCGGCTCGCGCTCGGAGGTGGGTCGCCCGGGGACCTTACGGTGATTGCGGCGGTGGCCGGGTACTGGCCCATCCAGGAGTGGGCGCTGCATCGTTACCTGCTGCACCTGAAGCCGTTGCGGCTGCCCGGCCGGCGCGTCGAGCTGGAGTTCGCCCGGCGCCACCGGGCGCACCACGGCGACCCCGGGGACATCTCCCTGATCTTCCTGCCGCGCTACGTCCACCTGCCGGTGCCGGGCATCCCGGGGCTGTTCGTGCTGGCGCTGCCGAGCCTGGCGCTGGCGATGACGGGGATCGTCTCGCTGACGGCCGCCGCGCTGGTGTACGAGTGGACGCACTTCGTGGTGCATACCCGGATCCGCCCGCGCGGCCGTTCCGCGGCGGGCCTGTTCCGCCACCACCGGCTGCACCACTTCCGCAACGAGCGCTGCTGGTTCGCGTTCACGCTGCCGGGGATCGACGCCGCGCTCGGCACCTCCCGACCGCCGCGCGAGGTGCCGTTCTCGCCGACCTGCCGGACGCTGATCGACGAATCGCGCTAGGCCAGAGACGCCAGCCGGCCGTCCCGCTGTTCCATCCACTCGGCCAGGTCGGCCAGCGGCATGGGGCGGGCGATGAAATAGCCCTGGGCCATGTCGCAGCCGAGCTCGCGCAGTATGCCGAGCGCCCGTTCCGACTCGACCCCCTCGGCGACCACTCTCAGCCCCAGGGTATGCGCCACTTCGATCGTGGCCCGCACCAGGGCGGCGTTGCGGTCGTTGCTGTCGATGTCCCCGACGAAGCTCTTGTCGACCTTGATGGTGCTCACCGGCAGCTGCTGCAGGTAGGCCATGGACGAGTAGCCGGTGCCGAAGTCGTCCAGGTGCAGGGACACGCCGAGCTCGGTCAGCTCCTCGAGCATGCGCAGGTTGCGCAGCCGGTCCTGCATCACCGCGGTTTCCGTGAGCTCGAGCTCCAGCCAGGGGCGACCCTGTCCGGACCCGGCGAGCAGGCCGGCGACCTCGCCGAGGAGGCCTTCCTGGTGCAGCACCCGGGCGGAGAGGTTCACCGCCATCGGCACGGTGAAGCCCCGCGCGGCGAGCCGGATGTGGTCCCTGCGCGCCTGGTGCAGGCCGAACGACGTAACCGGCTGGATCAGGCGGGTCTGCTCGGTCAGCGGGATGAACCGGTCCGGCGGCACGTTGCCCCACTGCGGGTGGTGCCAGCGCAGCAGCGCCTCGGCGCCGCAGATCCGCCCGGTCGCCAGGTCGACCTTGGGCTGGTAATGCAGCTGCAGCTGGCGCTCGTCGATGGCCGACATCAGCGCGGCCAGCACCTCCAGGCGCCGGCTCGCCTCGTGCTCGGGCTCGCCCCGATGCACCTGGTAGCGCGCCACGCCGGCCGCGGCCTGGTCTGCCGCGGCGCGTGCCCGCACCAGCAGCGTCTCGATATCCGTGCCGTGATCCGGGTAAACCGCCAGGCCGATGCTGGAACCGAGCTGGACGTCGATCTCGCCGGTACGCAGCGGCCGGTCGGCGAGCTCGTGCACGGCCGCCGCAAGCTCGCCCGGCCCCCACGCCGCGTCCAGCTCGCGCATCAGGGCGACCTCCGCCCCGCCCCAGCGGCCCACCAGCACGGGCGTCGGCTGCATCCGCCAGAGCCGCTCGCCCAGCTCCCGCAGCACCCGGTCGCCGGTCGCCGGGCCGAAGGCGAGGTTCACCGAGTCGAACCGGTGCAGGCGCAGAATGGCGACCGCGAGGCGCCCGCCAGCCGGCCCGTGGCGGCGCTCCCACTGCCCGAAGCGGCGCAGGAAGCGGGGCCGGCTGGCCAGGCCCGTCACGGGGTCGGTGGCCGAGAGCCGGCGCAGCTCGCGGCGGACCTCGAGGTGCCGCCGGCGCAGGCGCATCTGGGTCAGGCCGTAGCCGATGTCGGTCGCCATTTCCTCCAGCACCGCCATCTCGTCCTGGTCGAAGGCATCCGCCTGGCGCGTGTGAATCAGCAGCACCCCGCCGACCCGGTCCTGGATACGCAGCGGCAGCGACACGATCGCCTGCACGCCCGCGCGGGCCAGCGTCTCGCGCCAGGGCTCGAGGTCCGGGTTGGAGCCGAGCTCGCGCAGGACGACCGGCCGGCCGGTGCGGATCGCGGCCCCCGCCGAGCCGCCGCCCTCGGGGCTTTCGTCCCAGCGCAGCGCCGGCTCGCGCATCTCCCGGTCGAATCGCCCGTCGGCGCTGTGATGCGCGAGGACCCGGATCGACCCGTCCCGCTGTGCGAGCCCGATCCACGCCGCCAGGTAGCCGCCGTCCCGGACCGGGATCTCGCACATGGCCCGCAGGAACGAACCCTCGCGTGCGGCGCGCACGAGCGCCCGGTTGCTCGCGCTCAGGGCGCGCAGGGCGCGGTTGGTGCGCTCGACCTGGCGCTGGCGTGTCTCGAGGCTCTCCGCCATGCGGTCGAACGCGGCGCCGAGACTCCCGATCTCGTCCCGCCGTCGCCAGCCGACGCGCTGCGCCAGGTCCCCCGTACCCAGCCGGGCCGCGGCCCGGGACAGCTCGCGGATCGGGCGCAGCAGGGAGCGCTCGCCGCCGAGCCAGACCAGGCCGAAGACCAGCAGCGCGACCGCCGCACCGCCGGCCGAGGACTCCGTCAGGCGGTGCTCGATCGGCGCGTAGACCTGCCGTGACGGCAAGCCCACCAGGGCCGTGAGCGCGTCGTGCAGCCCGGCGACGTGGACCGGCGCATGCGCGTAGAGCCACGCGAGCCCGTGGGGGTCGGTCCGCCGGACCAGGCCGCGATAACCGGACACCCGGCCGGCCGACAGGATCGCCTTCAGTGGCACGCGGCCGCCCACGTACGCGCGCGGGTCCGGGTAGCGCGCGAGCAGGTGGCCATGCGGCCCGACCAGGGCGACGAACGCGTCGCCGTGCAGACCGGGGTCCCGGGTCAACAGGCTCAGCTGATGCAGTCCGATCGCGATGTAGGCCACGCCGAGGATCTTCCCCGACGCCGCGTGCACCGGGTAGCCCATGTTGAGGCTGGGTGCATCCGTGACCCGGCCCACCTGGTAGGTGCCGATGGCGAGGCCGTCGTGGTCGAGGGCACCGCGGAAGTAGCGGCGGTCCCCGAGCTCGGTGATGCCCATCGGCGGGGGCACGCTGCTGCAGGCGAGGGTGCCGTCGCGGCGGATGTAACCGGCGTTGAGATAGTGGGCATTGCGCTCGAGGAAATGCCGGAACGGCGAGCAGTCCACGTGCCCCGCCGGGCCGACACGGACACCGTGGGCCAGCAGGCGAACCGTGTGCCCGGCGCGGCTCAGTGCCCCGCCCTCGGCGCTCGCCACCGCGCCCGCCATGTGCACGGCGCCCTGCAGCATCTCGTCGCGGCGCGCGTGGTACTCGGACACGGTCATGGTCACCAGCGCCACCATGCCCGGCACGATCGCCAGCGCGAGCAGCAGCACCAGCTTCGTCCGCAACCCCGTTGCATGCTCACCGTTCATGACGGTGCCCGCTCGAAAGTCCCGATACGCATCTGAGTAAACAAACTGTTTAGGCAAATACCCTATCGAATTGGTTCACACCGTACCAAAGACATCCAGACGCGGGCCGGAGAAACGACGAAATTGGGCGAAAGCCGGACGAGTGGACGGTCGTCCGTTCAGACCGGCAGCTCGAAGCCCTTCCGGCGAAACAGCGTCACGCAGACGTCCACGACCTGTCCGTCGTAGAGGCGCTCGCGCCCCCGCTCCACCTCGGACAGCGCGGTGTCGATCCCCAGGCCGGGACGGTAGGGGCGGTACGAGGCCATCGCCTCGACGACGTCGGCTACCGCGAGGATGCGGGCCTCCAGGCAGATCGCCTCGCCCGTCAGGCCCCGGGGATAGCCCGAGCCGTCCAGGCGTTCGTGGTGCTGCAGGATCATGTCCCCCACCGGCCAGGGAAATTCCACGTGCCGGACGATGTCGTGGCCGACTTCGCAGTGGGTGCGGATCAGGGCCATTTCGGGCTCGCTCAGCCGCCCGGGCCGATTGAGGATCTCGGAGGGGACGTAGATCTTGCCGATGTCATGGATCCCCGCGCCCATGCGCACGCCCCGGGCCTGCTCCGGGTCCAGCCGCAGCTCACCGGCGATCGCCACGCAGAGCCCGGCGACCCGGTCCTGGTGACCCGCCGTGTAGGGGTCCCGCTTGGCCATGGCGCGCGCCATCGCCTCGACAGTGGCGGCCAGCGACCGTTCCAGGCGCTCGGCCCCGGCCCGGCGCTGCGCTTCCGCCAGACGGTGATCGGTGATGTCGACCGCCATGCTGAGGAGCAGGCGCCGCCCGTCGGCCAGCCGTCCGAGCGGACCGGCGTAAAGCTTCCAGATCCGGCTCCCGCCGTCGCGGGTGCGCACGCTGAACTCGCCCTGCAGGTCCGGGCCGGCGCGCTCGCGCAGCTCCGTGAGACGGCGGTGCGCCTCGGCCAGGACCGTGCCGTCGTAGGCGCACTCCAGCCAGCGCTCGACGGTCGGGATGTCCTCGCGGGCGTAGCCGGTCAGGCGGGTCCATTCGCGGCTGAGCAGCACGACTTCCCCGTCCTCGGCGTGCACCATCACCGGCACCGGGGCACCGGCCACCGCCTCCTGGAGCTCGCGCTCGCTCTCCCGGCGCTGCATCGCCGCACGATCACTCTGCCGCACATCGCGGAAGATCCCCATGATCAGCCGACGGCCGTCGACTTCGGCCACCGCCGAGCTGATCTCGACCGGAATCCGTTCGCCGGCGGCGTCGACCAGCACGGAGTCCCAGCTCACCTCATGACCCAGACGCGCCGCGCGCCCGAATTCGGCCCGGTAGCGCTGCGCCTCGTCGGCCGGGTGCAGCGTGCCCTGGTGGCGCCCGATGATTCGCCCGCGGGGGCGGCCGCACAGGCGCTCGGCCGCGGCGTTGCAGTCGAGGATCTCGCCGCTGCCCGCATCGGCGATGAAGACCGCGTCCGCGGCAGCCGCCGCCAGCCGCGCCCAGGCGGTAGCCGGGACGCCGCCGGCCGCCCGTGTCGACCCGGCCGCACCGTCCGCGCCGCCCTCGTATCGCTTGTCCATCGAGCCTGTCCCGGTTCAATGCATTCTTTGAGTAGCACCAAGTAGCACGCGCCGCTCTTCCGGGCAAGCGTAATGGTCCGACCAATCGTGCCACCACCCCCGAACGCGGGGAGCGGCGGCGCAGTCGCTCAGTTCCCGTCGGGCGTGGAGCCGCCCGGCGAGGCGCGCGACGGATCGTGATGGCGGAAGGCCCAGCGGAAGGCCACCACGTACGCGCCCTGCAGGCCCGCGGCGAGGAAGAACGGGGCCGCCAGCCAGCCCGCGCCCAGCAGGGCGCCCGCAACGAACGCTCCGCCCGCCTGCGGCAGCATCATCGAGAGACCGTTCAGGCTCGCCGCCAGGCCGCTGCGCCGGCGGCTGACCAGGCTGACCGCCAGGGCCTGGCGGGCACCCACGGTGCCGCGGTTGAGCACCGACCGGACGACGTAGAGCACGCCGACCACCGGGTACCAGGGGGCCAGCGCGATGCCCAGCAGCAGCGCCAGGGCCGTACTGCGCATGGCCACCACCGTCAGCACCACGCCGAACCGCGCCGCAAGGCGCCCGGCCCCCAGCGACGCCGCTCCGGTCAGTGCAAAGGCCACCGCCATCACCGGCGCGATCGCCGAGGGCCCCACGCCGAAGCGCAGCTTGAGCCAGTAGGTGAACAGCGGGCCGACCAGCCCGATGCCCAGGCTGTTGAGGGTGTTCACCGCGACCAGCCGCGCGAGCAGGCCGCGCTCGGCGCGGCTCAGCCGCGCGGCGGCCGGGCGGGCGGCCCGTCGGCGCGTGCGGGTGTCCGGCGTGCGCCCGAGCAGCAGCCAGTTGATGGCGGCGCCCAGGGCGACCAGCAGGAACAGCGGACGGTAGGCGTCGGCGCCCGTCAGCCAGGGCGACAGCCAGTCGGGCAGCCCCGCGAGCGCGGCGCCGAGTGCCAGCCCGAAGAAGCCCAGCGCCATGTTGAAGGAGTACAACCGCCCCCGCTCGCGCCGGTGCACCAGCCGTGCCAGCCAGCCCTGCTCCACCGCACCGAAGGGTCCGGCCGCGCCCGCGGCGCCACGGCCGAACCCGCCCACCAGGGTCGCCACCACCAGCAGCGGGCCATCGCTGGTGAGCAGGGCCACCAGCGCCGAGGCGAGCAGCGAGAGCTCGTACAGGCGCAGCAGCGCGCGCCGGCCACGGCGGTCCGACAGCGGCCCGAGGAACGCGGCCAGCACGCCGTTGCCCATGAGGCTCCCCATGAACAGGCTGCCGATGGCGATCGAGCTCCAGCCCAGCGCGTGCAGGTAGAGAGCGAAGTCGGTGACCAGCACGCCCTGGCCCAGGCTGCGCAGCGCGCGCGTCGCCAGCAGGCGGGACACGCCGCCGTGGCCCTGCAGGCGGGGCGGGAAGGTCGGGCGGGACAAGGCTTCGGGCTCCGGGCGCGGGTCGGGAGGCGGTCCGGCGGCCGCGCGTCAGCGCGCCGCCGAGCGGGGGCTCCCGCCCTGGCCGGCGCCCCGCGGCAGCACGCGGGCGGGCTGGCGCGCCGTGCGGCTCGGCCCCGAGGTGTGCTGCCCGGGGAGCGGCTCGTCCCAGTTGGCCAGCTCCAGGTGGATCACCAGCCAGAAGAACCCGGCCGCGAAGCAGACCATTGCGATGATTGCGAGAGTCTTCTTGCGCATGATCGCTTTCGTTGGGTCGGTCCGCACCGGGCGGGCCGAAGGGCTCAGAACCGGAAGTACACGAACAGGCGCCCGTGGTTCTTCGAGTCCTTGTCGATGCGATGGTAACGGGCCTTGATGTCCGGCCGCTCGAGAAACTTCAGCACCCGCTTCTTGAGCTGTCCGCTGCCCTTGCCCGGAATGATCTCGACCATGCGGATGCGCTTTCGTTCCGCCTCGGCGATGACGCGCTCGAGCTCGGCGTCGATCGCGTCGCCGCGATTGTGGATCGGATGCAGGTCCAGCTTGATCCGGGACATGGCGAACCTCTCAGCCGGTCAGCTCCTTCCGCTTGCGCTCGCGCAGCGGCTCGAGCGCCTCGGCGACGCGCAGCATCTCGTCCAGCATGCCACGCACGGAATCCTCGATCTCCGCCGGCGGCTCGAAGGTGCCTTCCTCGCTCATGTGCTGCGTGAAGAAGGGCAGCGGCACGGCCTCGTTCAGCGGCACCATCCTGAGGGTGGTCAGTACCGGCTTGATCAGCTCCGCCGAGCGGATCCCGCCGGCGATGCCGCCGTAGCTGACCAGCCCCGCCGGCTTGTAGTGCCACTCGTGGAACACGTAGTCCAGCGCGTTCTTGATGCTGGCCGGATAGCCGTGATTGTACTCCGGCAGCACGATGATGAACGCGTCGGCCTCGTTGACCATCTCGCTCCAGGCGCGCGTGTGGGCGTGATGGTAGTTTCTCAGGCTGGGGTGCTCCGGCTCGTCCAGCAGCGGCAGGCCCACCTCGGCCAGGTCCAGGACGTCGCAGTCGAAGCCCTCGTGGGCACGGGCCGCGCGCTCGAGCCACGCGGTGACCGCGGGCCCCTTTCGACCGGGGCGGGTGCTCGCGATGATGATCCTGAGTCGGTACATGATCGGGGCTCCTCCTGCGTAGGCGGAAAACAGGACCGGATGCTATCGTACTGCATCGCCCGCCCGCACCAGCCCCGAGCTACGGGGCGCCCCGGGCGCGGCACCCCCCCAAATCCCGGATGAGCGACCTGATGGCCCAGGACACGGGCGCGTCTGCGCCGGACAGCAGCAACGCGGGCGGGTTCCGCCCGCACTGGTACGTCGCGCCGCTGGTGGCTCTGGCAGCGTTCATGGAGGTGATGGACATCTCCATCGCCAACGTGGCGCTGGAGCACATCGCGGGCAACCTGTCCGCGACGGTGGACCAGTCGACCTGGGTGCTCACCTCCTACCTGGTCACCAACGCCATTGTGCTGCCCATGAGCGGCTGGCTGTCCGGAACCATCGGCCGGCGGCGGTTCTTCCTGGCCTGCATCATCGGCTTCGCCGCGTGCTCGCTGCTGTGCGGCGTGGCGACCTCGCTCGGCATGCTGGTGGCGTTCCGCGCGCTGCAGGGTGCCGCGGGCGGCGGCCTGCAGCCGACCTCCCAGGCGATGCTGGCGGACTACTACCCGGCGCACCAGCGCGGACGCGCGTTCGCCTTCTACGGCATCGCGGTGGTGTTCGCGCCCACCCTCGGTCCGGCGCTGGGCGGCTGGATCACCCAGCACATCAGCTGGCGCTGGGTATTCCTGATCAACGTGCCGGTGGGCGTGATCCTGACCGCCCTGGTGCTGGCCGCGCTGCCCGCGCGGCTGAACACCCGCACCGCGCGCAAGCCGGGCTTCCGCGTCGACTACCTGGGATTCGCCCTGCTGGCGATCGCCATGGGCTGCCTGCAGATCGTTCTGGACCGCGGCCAGCGGGACGACTGGTTCGCCTCCGGCTTCATCGTCGCCATGGCCGCGGCTTCCGCGCTGGCGTTCGTGGCCCTGATCATCACCGAGCTGCGCCACGAGCACCCGATCGTGGAGCTGCACCTGTTCCGCAACCGCAGCTTCGCGGTGGCCAACCTGTTCATGCTCATCCTCGGGGCCGCGCTGCTCGGCAGCACCCTGCTGATCCCGGAGTTCGTCCAGGAGCTGCTGCACTTCACCACCACCGATGCCGGGCTGGTGCTGATGCCGGGCGGCTTTCTCACCATCGCGATGATGCCGATCGCCGGCCGGCTCACCGACAAGCTCGAGCCCCGCTACCTGATCGCCTACGGCTTCGTCGTCGGCGCGCTGTCGATGTACCTGATGTCGCGCTTCAACACCCAGACCGACTTCTGGACCGTGGCCCTGTACCGCCTGGTGCTGTCGGCCGGCCTGCCGTTCCTGTTCCTGCCCATCACCACCGCGGGCTACTTCGGCGTACCACCCGACAAGAACGACCAGGCCTCGGCCATGATCAACATGTCGCGCAACGTCGGCGGCAGCATCGGCATCTCGCTCCTCAGCACCCGGCTCGGCCGGCTGACCCAGACCAGCCAGAACGTGCTCACCGGGCACGCCAACCCGTACAACCCGGCCTTCGAGCACGCCATGGCCGCCCTGCAGGGTGCGGGCGCCACCCTGCACCAGGCGTACGCCGCGATCTACCAGGGGATCCGGGCCCAGGCCCGCATGATCGCCTACGTCGACGACTTCCGGCTCCTGGCGATCCTGTTTATCTGCATGGTGCCGTTGACCCTTCTGCTGAGGCGGAAGCCGGGGTGACGACGTTAAGTTGTTAAGTTTTAAGTTGTTAAGTTTTAAGTTGTTAAGTTGTTAAGTGGGTGAGCATATCAGCGCGGAACCTGCGCTTCGCAGCAGGTCGAATGCCGACCTGGCAACGCAGCACGAGCCACGTCGCCGCGCGAACGAGCACCACGGCAGACGCTAGCAAGGCGACCCCGTAATAACTTAACAACTTAAAACTTAACAACTTAAAACTACCCCCGATACCGGATGCTGGCGAACACCGTCCGCCCCGGCTGGCGATAGGTGTAGACCGTGGTGTAGCTGCGGTCGAGCAGGTTTCCCACGCGGGCCCGGAGACTGAAGTGGCGGCTCAGGCGGACGCTGCCGTGCAGGGCGACCGTGGCGAAGCCCGGGAGCCGGATGCTGTTGGACGGGTCGTCGTAGCGGTAGCTGCTCGCCTTGACCACCGTGCCCAGGCTCAGCCGGCCGAGCTGGCGGTCCAGCTCCACGCGCCCGCTCCAGCGGCTGCGCCGCGCGAGCACGTTGCCGGTGGACCGGTCGCGCGGGTCCAGCCAGGTGGCCGCCGCGTACGTGCGCCAGGGGCCGATTCGGTACAGGCCGGATGCCTCCACGCCGTCGATCCGGGCGCTCGCGACGTTCCCCGGCTGGAAGGTGGGCCCGGTGAGCTGGATCAGGTCCCGGATGTCGGTGCGAAAGGCGTGCACCTCCCAGTGGCCGCGCGAGAAGCGCTGCTCCAGGCCGAGGCCGCCGCCGTGCGAGCGTTCCGGCGAGAGCTTCGGGTTGGAAAAGCCCGGGTAGTAGAGGTCGTTGAAGGTGGGCGCGTCGAAGGCGCTGCCGTAGCTGGCAGTGACGCGCAGCCCGTGCGCCAGGCGGTAGCCCCAGGCCAGCGAGCCGGTGTTCTGGCCGCCGTAGGCCGAGTTGCGGTCGTGGCGCACGCTGGCCTGGACCGTGTTGCGCCCGAGGTAGAGCTGGTCCAGCACAAACGCCCCGAGGTTGTGGCGCCGGGTGTGATCGTAATGCGTGTCGCTGGTCACGCTCTCGCGGCGGTAGTCGGCGCCGACGGTGAGGTCCTGGTGACGCCCGAGGTCGATGCGGTTGAGCCAGGATCCGCTGTCGATGCGGGAATTGAACGTGGAGCTGTGCGCGCCGTTGTACCGGTTGTCGTTCTCGTCCAGGCTGCTGCCGGCCTCGAGCGTCGTGCGCCAGCGCCCGGTCACCGGAATCCGCACGGAGGCGCCGCCGACCTGGTTCACGAAGTCGGTCGCGTTCTGGAAGCTGCCGTCGTAGTCCGTACGGCCCTGGGCGCGCAGGAAGTGTCCCCGCACGCGCACGCCGCCGCTGAAGCCGTGGGTGATCCAGCCCGAAACCGAGTTGTTGCGGTAGCCGTCGGCGTCCGGCTGGTCCGGGGTGTTGTAGCCGTAGCCGCTGGGCACGCTGTTCTTCTGCACGTCGTAGCCGTCGGTGTGGAAGTGGCCCAGGGTCAGACTGTAACCGGTGCGGCCCGCGTGGCCGGCGACGCTGGCGGAGGCCTTCCCGGTGCGGTAGGTCCCGCCGCCGACGCTGGCGCTGACCCGCTGCTTCGGCGTGGGCTTGCGGGTGAAGATCTGGATCACCCCGCCGATGGCGTTGGCGCCGTAGAGGCTCGAGACCGGGCCGCGCACGATCTCGATGCGCCGGATCTGCGAGAGCGGGATCTGCGACCAGGGCGCGGTGCCGCTGGTGGCCGAGCCGAAGCGCACGCCGTCGACCAGCACGAGCACCTGGTTGGCGTTGGTGCCGCGCAGGAACAGGCTGGTGACCTTGCCGTAGCCGCCGCTGGTGCTCACCTGGACGCCGGGCATGTCGGCCAGCAGGTCCGGCAGCGAGGTGGCCTGGCTGCGCTCGATGTCGGCACGCGTGATCACCTGTACCGGGGCGACCACCCGGCTCGCGGTCTGGGGCGAGCGTGTCGCGGTGACCACCACCGGGGAGAGCGACACGGGACCCGCGTGCGCGGCGACCGGCGACGCGCCCGCGAGCAGCAGGGACAGGGGAAGGATCCGGTGATTGTTCGGCATGACGAAGACTCCGGTCCGCGGCGCACACCCGCGCCGCGCGGTGAATCACGTCACGGAAGGCAGCAAAAGCAGGACCGGGAGGTCTCGACTTCCGGGATGCACCGCCCACCGCAACACCCGGCTCGGTCACGCCAGGCCGGTCTCCGGGCTGATGGGCCGGACCGGGAGGTCCCGGGGCATCGCCGGGGCGATGCCGTGGGGCGACGGCCTTCCCGTGCGCAAGGCACAGTGGCGGAGAGTCGCCCGACCCAATCACCGTTGCGGGGGCAGCGCCGGACCAGGATCCAAGGATCCGCACCGGCTTCCCGTTTCATCCCGGCCGGCGAACGCCGGCGGGGACACCTGGGTGACTAGCGCCCTGCACGATAGGGGGTTGGGGGTCGGGTTGCAACGGGGACGGCACAGATCATGCGGAGGTGGTCCGTCTTCCCGGAGGGCTAAGGTGGGGTCAGTTTTAAGTTATTAAGTTATTAAGTTGTTAAGTTGTTAAGTTGTTAAGTTGTTAAGTTATTAAGTGACTGGGCCGCCGGGAAAGGTTTCGCACACTTCATCGGGCTCCCTGGCTTAAGCGGGGACGGGACCTCGTATTGCGCGCATAAGCAACGCCGCTCGTACCACCCTATGCTTAACAACTTAACAACTTAATAACTTAACAACTTAACAACTGGCGTCCTCCGGCCGCCCCAGCACAAAACCTTCATATCCCGCCTCGGCCGAGCCCCGGCAGAGTTCGAGATACGCCGGCAGACCGCCGGGAAAATTGAGCATCTCCCGTTTCTTGCCGGGGACGTTGGCGCCCATGTACCAGGAGTCGGCCCGCGGGAACAGGGTCATGTCGGCGATCTGCTCGACCAGGGCGGTCCACTGCCGTTCGGCCCCTTCGGTGGCTTCGATGCGTGTGAGGCCGTGCTCGCGCAGGTGCGCCAGGCACTCGACCACCCAGTCGCCCTGGGCCTCGGCGCAGCTGGGACCGTTGCAGAAGCCCGACGGGCTCTGGGGGCCGTAGACGAACAGCAGGTTGGGGAAGCCGGCGCTGGCCATGCCCAGGTGGGTGCGGGCGCCGCGCCGCCACTTCTGCGCCAGGCTCTCGCCGCCGGTGCCGTGGATGTCGATGCTGGTCAGCCCGCCGGTGACGGCGTCGAAGCCGGTCGCCAGCACCAGCACGTCGAGCGGGATCTCGCCTTCGCGGGTCTGCACGCCGGCGGGCGTGACCCGCTCGATGGGCGTGTCGCGCACGTCCACCAGGGTCACGTTGTCGCGGTTGTAGACCTCGAAGTAGTCCTGCTCCAGCGACGGGCGCTTGGTGCCGAAGGGGTGCGGCGGATGCGCCGGCGCCAGCTTCCCGGCCAGGCGCGGGTCGCGGATGCGCTGCCGGGTCTTGTCGCGCCAGAAGGCGTAGGCGGTCGCGTTGGCGCGCTCGTCGGAAAGCACGTCGTTGAAGGTGCCGGCCCAGAACAGCAGGCCGCCGCGCTGCCACAGGTCCTCGTAGACCGTGTTCCGCTCGGCCTCGGTCACCTCCAGCGCGGACCGGTCCAGGGCACCGAAGTCGAAGCCGGCGAAGGTCTCGAAGCGGCGCCGGAAGCGCTCCGGGCACTCGGCCTTGAGTCGTCGGGACGCCTCGCGGCCGAGGCGCTGTTGGCGCATCGGCAGCGCCATGCAGGGGGTGCGCTGGAATACCGTCAGGTGCGCCGCCTCGCGGGCCGCCGACTGGATCACCTGCACCCCGCTGGCGCCGGTGCCGACGACGCCCACCCGCCGGCCCGCGAGCTCGAGCCCCTCCTGGGGCCAGCGGGCGGTGTGGCAGCAAGGACCGGCGAAGCTCTCCAGGCCCTCGAGGTCGGGGACCAGGGGCTTCGAGGCGAAGCCGGTGCACAGGATGAAGAAGCTTGCCCGCAGGGCGCTGCCGTCGTCGCAGCGGATGCTCCACTCGTCCGCCGCGGGGTCGAACTCCGCGCCCGTCACGCGCGTGCCGTAGCGGATGTCACGGGCCAGGTCGAGGCGCCGCTCCACGTAGCGGAAGTAGGCGCGCAGCTCGCGCCAGCCGGGAAAGCGCTCGGTCCAGTGCCAGTCCCGCCAGAGGCGCTCCAGCGAAAGCTCGTAGACCGGCACGTGGGTGTCGACGCGGGCGCCGGGATAGCAGTTCCAGTACCAGATGCCGCCCGGCGCCTCCCCCGCCTCGATCAGGCGCGCCGAGAAGCCCCGCTCGCGCAGCCGGTGGAGCTGGTAGATCCCGGCGAATCCCGCGCCGACGATCACCACGTCGAAGCGTTCGACGCCCACGCCGGAATCGCTCGATCCTCGCCTCTGCCCGTTCCCGCTCACGGCGCCCCCCGCGTGGAAAATGACACGTGTCGATACTACACGGGATCAGCGCGGGCGCAGGGCGCGCCGCGCAGTTTTAAGTTGTTAAGTTGTTAAGTTGTTAAGTTGTTAAGTTGTTAAGTTGTTAAGTTGTTAAGTTGTTAAGTGACTGGGCCGCCGGGAAAGGTTTCGCACACTTCATCGGGCTCCCTGGCTTAAGCGGGGACAGGACCTCGTATTGCGCGCATAAGCAACGCCGCTCGTACCACCCTATGCTTAACAACTTAACAACTTAACAACTTAACAACTTAACAACTGGCGGCCTACGGCCGCTCCGTCATTCCCGCTCCAGCAGCGCGAGGGCGTGCTCGACGACGTTGTCGACGGTGAAGCCGAGCCGGGCCATCACCTCCTCGCCCGGCGCCGACGCGCCGAAACGGGTCAGGCCCAGCACCGCCCCGCGATCGCCCACGTAGTCGCGCCAGCCGCGCGGGCTGCCGGCCTCCACCGCAAGGGCGGGCACCGCGCGCGGCAGGACCCGCTCGCGATAGGCGGCGTCCTGGGCGTCGAACAGTTCCCAGGAGGGCATCGACACCACGCACGCGGGCACGCCGCGTTCGGCCAGGCGCGCGGCGGCCTCGCGCACCAGCGCCACCTCGGAGCCGGTGGCTGCCAGCACCAGCGCCGGCTCGCCGCCTTCGGCCTCGACCAGCACGTAGGCGCCCCGGGCGACCCCTTCGGCGACCGCCCGCGGGTCGGCGTCGAGCACCGGCAGCTTCTGGCGGGACAGCGCCATCGCCACCGGCCCGTCGTGGCCGAGCGCGAAGCGCCAGGCGGCGACCGTCTCGTTGGCATCCGCGGGCCGCACCGTCACCAGGCCCGGGATGCCGCGCAGCGCCAGCAGCTGGCTCACCGGCTGGTGGGTGGGCCCGTCCTCGCCCAGGCCGATGCTGTCGTGGGTGAACACGTACAGCGCCTTCACCCCCATCAGTGCCCCGAGCCGGATGGCCGGCCGCGCGTAGTCGCTGAAGATCAGGAAGGTGCTGCCGTAGGGAATGACGCCGCCGTGCAGCGCCATGCCGTTGACGGCGGCCATCATGGCGTGCTCGCGCACGCCGAAGCGCAGGTTGCGCCCGGTGCGGTCGGCGGCGGCGAAGTCGCCCCCGTCCTCGATCAGGGTCTTGGTGGAGGGCGCGAGATCGGCCGAGCCGCCCAGCAGCTCGGGCAGCCGGCCGGCCAGGGCATTGAGCACATCGCCGCCCGCGTTGCGGGTGGCCACGGGCCCGTCGTCCGGGGTGAACGAAGGCAACGCGTCGGCCCATCCGTCCGGAAGCTCGCCGCGCATCACGCGCTCGAGCTCGGCGGCCGCCTCGGGGTACGCATCCCGGTAGCGCTGGAGCGCGGTGTTCCAGCTCTGGTGCAGCGCGCGTCCGAGGTCCGCGCGTTCGCGCGCGTGGGCGGTCGCCTCCTCCGGTACGCGGAACCACTCCTCCAGCGGCCAGCCCAGCTTCTCGCGGGTGGCGCGCCAGGCCTCCTCGCCCAGCGCCGCGCCGTGGGCCGCGGCGGTGTCCTGCTTGGGGCTGCCGTAGCCGATGTGCGTGCGCACCACGATCAGCGACGGCGCCGCATCCTCGTCCCGCGCCCGGCGCACGGCGGCATCGATCGCCTCGACGTCGTTGCCGTCGGCCACGTGCTGCACGTGCCAGCCGTAAGCCTCGAAGCGCGCGCCCACGTCCTCGGTGAACGCCAGGCCGGTGTCCCCGGCGATGGAGATGTGGTTGGCGTCGTAGAGGTACACGAGCTTGCCGAGACCGAGGTGCCCGGCCAGCGAGGCCGCCTCCGAGGCAACCCCCTCCATCAGGTCGCCGTCGGAGACGATGGCATAGGTGTAATGGTCGACGATCTCGTGGTCGGCACGATTGTAGCGCGCGGCCAGGCGGGCTTCCGCGATCGCCATGCCCACGCCCATGGCGAAGCCCTGGCCCAGCGGACCGGTGGTCGCCTCGACCCCGGGGATGTCCCCGTGCTCCGGGTGGCCCGGGGTCTTCGACCCCCACTGCCGGAAGCGCTTGAGCTCCGACAGCGGCAGGTCGTAGCCGTACAGGTGCAGCAGCGAGTACAGCAGCGCCGAGCCGTGGCCGGCCGAGAGGATGAAGCGGTCGCGGTCGAACCAGGCCGGGTCGGCCGGGTCGTGCCGCAGGAAGCGGTCCCAGAGCACGTAGGCCATCGGGGCCGCGTCCAGCGGCAGCCCGGGATGCCCCGAGCCCGCCCGCTCGACCTGGTCGACGGAAAGGAACCGCAGCGTGTTGATGCAAAGCCGGTCGCTGTCGTCCATTCATCACCTCCCTGCCGGAATCCGGGGATGTCGGTTACTTGTGCAACGGGCGCTCGTCGCGCTGGGGTCCCGCGGCGGCGCTGTCGGCGACCACGATCTGGCGCTCGCCGCGCACGCGCCCGGCCGGGATGTCCGGGTCGCCGGCGAGCAGCGAGCGCAGCGCCTCGCGCTTCGCCTCGCCGCACACCAGCCAGACCAGCGTACGGGCGCGGTCGATCAGCGGATAGGTAAAGGTGACGCGGCGATGGCCGCGGTACTCGCCGGTGGCCGCCACGTCGTGGTCGGTGACCTCGAGCACCGCGTCACCGGGGACCAGCGAGGCCGTGTGGCCGTCCTCGCCCAGGCCCAGGTGCACCGCGTCCAGCCGCCCGCCGCGGCCGATCGCGCGCGTGAGCTCCTCCTCGTAGAGGGCGGCGGCGTCCTCGGGCGATTCCGCGTCGGCCACCGGCACCGGGTGCAGCACCGCCGAGTCCGGCAGGCACTCGCGCAGGCGGCCCAGGTTGCGTGCGTCGTCGCCGTCGGGGGCCCAGCGCTCGTCGACCTGGAACACGTGCACCCGCGACCAGTCGACGGGCGCCTCCGCCAGCCGACGCAGCATCTGCCACGGCGTGCTGCCGCCGCTGAAGGCAACGAACGCGGTGCCGCGTCGCTCGATCGCGCCGGCGAGCTGGCGGCGCATCAGGGCGGCGCCGCGCGCCGCCGCTCCCTCCGCGTCATGGGCCACTTCGTCAAGCTGCATTTTGCATCACTCCTGCTGCAGGGGCGTTCCAGTGCCGGATCACGCGCCCGTCGCGGGCGATTTCCAGCAGCGAGACGCTGGCCGTGTCCAGCGACAGGGAGCGCGCCGCGCGCGGCTCCAGGCCGACCCAGCGGGCCGCGAGGATCCGCAGGAGGTGGCCGTGCGCCACGGCCACGACCTCCCCGTCGGCGTCCTGCAGCCGCCCGACCAGCCGGTCCGCGCGGCGCGCGACGTCGTCCAGGGATTCGCCCCGGTGAATGATCGTGGTCCAGATGCTCCAGCCCGGCTCGCGCGCGCGCAGCTCGGCGGTGCTCAGGCCCTCGTACTCCCCGTAATCCCACTCGGCGAGGTCATCGACCACCTGCGTCGGTGCCAGGCCTGCCAGTTCCGCGGTCTCCCGCGCCCGGGCCAGCGGCGAGGTCCAGATCGCATCGGCCCGCCCGGCGAGACCGGCCAGCGTCTCCCGCAGGGCGCGGGCCTGCTCCCGGCCCCGCTCGGTCAGGGGCAGATCGGTGCGCCCGGTGTGACGGCCGGCGAGCGCCCACTCGGTCTCGCCGTGGCGGATCATCCATACCCGTGCCATGGTCAGAAGTCCTCCCTCGCTGCTGCCAGCCCGCCGCCTGTCTCCCGTTGCACCGCAGCTAGCCCTCCGGGTCGTGCCAGCCGCCCCAGGGACTGGTCAGCGCCATGGACTCCGGCGGCCCCCAGCTCCCCGGCTCGTAGCCGTAGACCGGGGTCTCGGAGTGCAGCACCGGGTCGATGACGCGCCAGGCCGCCTCGACCCCGTCCTGGCGCGCGAACAGCGCCTGGTCGCCCTTCAGGGCATCGCCGATGAGACGCTCGTAGGGCAGCGCATTGTCCGAGGGATCGCTGATCACCTCCAGCTCCACCTGGCGCCCGGACATGCCCTCGCCGGTCTGCTTGGCGCGTGCCCCCAGGCCGATCTCGACCCGGTCCGGCCCGAGCCGGAAGCGGATGTGATTGGCACCGGCCACGGCGGGCTCCCGGAAGATGTTCAGCGGCGGCCGGTGCAGGCGCACCACCACCTCGGTGCCGGTCACGGCCAGCTTCTTGCCGGCGCGGATGAAGATCGGTACCCCGGCCCAGCGCCACGAGTCCACGTGCACCCGCATGGCGGCGAAGGTCTCGACCGTGGAGGCGGGATTGACGCCCGCCTCCTGGCGGTAGCCGCGATACTGCCCGCGCACCAGGTTCTCGTTCGACAGCGGCCGGGTCGCGCGCAGCACCTTGGCCTTCTCGTCGCGCAGCGAGTGCGCGTCGCTGTCGACCGGCGACTCCATGGTCAGGATCGACAGCACCTGCAGCATGTGGTTCTGCACCACGTCCCGCAGGGCGCCCACCTCCTCGTAGAACGCGCCGCGCTCCTCGACGCCGAACTTCTCGGCCATGGTGATCTGGATGTTGTCCACGTAGGTGCGGTTCCAGATCGGCTCCAGGAAGGTGTTCACGAAGCGGAAGTACAGCAGGTTCTGCACCGGCTCCTTGCCGAGGTAATGGTCGATGCGGAAGATGTGGTCCTCCGGGAACACCCGCAGCAGCGTGCGGTTGAGCGCGACCGCCGACTCCAGGTCGCGACCGAAGGGCTTCTCCACCACCACCCGCGCCCCGTGGGCGCAGCGCGAGGCGCGCAGCTTTTCCACCGCGGTGGAGAACAGGCTGGGCGGGATCGCCAGGTAGAACATGGGATGCCGGGCCTCGCCCAGGGCCTCGCGCAGCTGCGAGAACACGGCGTCGTCGCGGTAGTCGCCGTCGATGTAGCGCAGCCGCGAGAGCAGCCGCTCGAGGGCGTCGGCGTCCGGGCTCTCGACATGCTCCCGGACGCTCGCGCGCACCCGCTCGCGCAGCTTGTCCACGTCCCAGCCCGACTTCGCCACGCCGATGACCGGGAAGTTCAGCATCCCGGACGCCTCCAGGCGCTCCAGCGCCGGGAAGATCTTCTTGTAGGCCAGGTCGCCGCTGGCGCCGAACAGCACCAGGGCGTCGGAGTATTCCAGCGCGCCGTTGTCCATGCTCAGGACCCTTTCTCCTGGTGGCCGCCGAACTCATTGCGCATCGCCGAGAGCAACTGGTCGGCGAAGCCGCCCGCTCCCCGGCTGGAGAAGCGCTGGAACAGCGCGGTCGCCAGCACCGGCGCCGGCGCGCCCGACTCGATCGCCGCCTCGACCGTCCAGCGGCCCTCGCCGGAGTCGGACACGCGGCCGGAGAAGCCCTCCAGGTCGCCGTCGCGGGCCAGCGCGTCCGCGGTCAGGTCCAGCAGCCAGGACGCGATCACGGTGCCGCGGCGCCACAGCTCGGCGATCTCCGGCAGGTCCAGCTCGTAGCGGAAGGCATCGGGATCGGACAGCGGCGAGGTCTCGGCGTCGGCGCTCTGCTCGCGGTTGCCGGCGTTGGCGTGGCGCAGGATGTTGAGCCCCTCCGCGTAGGCCGCCATGGCACCGTACTCGATGCCGTTGTGCACCATCTTCACGAAGTGGCCGGCACCCGCGGGACCGCAGCGCAGGTAGCCCTGCTCGGCGGTGCCGCCGCGCCGGCCGCGGCCGGGCGTGGGCTCCGCCGCGTCCCGTCCCGGGGCCAGCGCGGCGAACACCGGGTCGAGCCGCTGTGCGGCCTGCTCGTCGCCGCCGATCATCAGGCAGTAGCCGCGCTCGAGTCCCCACACGCCGCCGCTGACGCCGACGTCCAGGTAGCGCAGGTCGTGCCCGGCGAGCTCCTTCGCGCGGCGGATGTCGTTGCGGTACCACGAGTTGCCGCCGTCGATGACGCTGTCGCCGGCGGCCAGGTGCGGGCGCAAATCGCCGATGGTGTCGTCGACCAGCGCCGCGGGCACCATCAGCCACACGTGGCGCGGCGCGTCGAGCCGGCCCGCCAGATCCGCGAGCGAGTCGGCGCCGGCGGCGCCCTCGCCCACCATGGTCTTCACCGCGTCGGGGTCGACGTCGTAGACCACGCACTCGTGCCCGGCGCGCAGCAGCCGGCGAACCATGTTGCTGCCCATGCGGCCGAGGCCAATCATGCCGATTTGCATTGTGTCGCTCCTTCGGCGCGGCACGGTGCCGCGCCCTGCTGTCAGTCCGCGGCCCGCAGGAAGTCTTCCAGGGACACCCGGAACACGGGCAGATCCTGCTCCTGCAGGGCCTGGTAGTCGCCCGCCGCCTGCGCCCGGAACAGGTCGCCGAAGCTGTACGGCCGGCCCGGCACCGGCAGGTCCGGCTCGGTGTCCGCGACCACCTGCACGAACACGCCCGAGCGCGGGCCGCCCTTGTGCAGCTGTCCGGTGGAGTGCAGGTAGCGGGGCCCGTAGCCGAGCGTGGTCGCCACGCGGTGGCGATCACGCAGCCGGGTCCGCAGCGCCTGCAGGCGGGCATAGTCCCGGCTGCCGAGGTCCAGGTAGGCCTGGATCGCCAGGTAGCTCCCGGGGCGCAGCCGCCCGGCCACGTCGGCGACGCTGCCGGCGGGCAGCTCCGGCAGCCCGTGCTCGAGCACGGTGCCGGCCGCCTTCTTGGCCGCCTCGACGTTGGGCTGGTCGAACGGGTTGATGCCGAGCAGCCGGCCGGCCACGGCGATCGCGAACTCCCAGCGGAACACCTCGGCGCCGATGCTGTAGCGGTCCACGTAGGGCAGCCGGATCACCGGGTGTCCGGCCCGCGCCAGCGCATCCAGGCCGGGGGCGTCGCCCAGGGCGACGAACACGCGGTCGTCGCCGTAGGCGCCCGGCTCGCCCAGGGGCTCGCCCGCCACCGGCAGGATGCCGGTGCCGTGCTTGCCGGTCGACTCGGCGATCAGCTGTTCCAGCCACATGCCGAAGTCCCGCACCGGCTCCGGCATCACCAGGGTGCACTTGTCGCGCCCGGCCAGCGCGGCCGCGCCCAGTGCGGCGCCCAGCCGCATGCCGGGATGCCGCTCCGGCGCGATGCCCGGCCCGCAGGCGGCCGCCATCTGGCCGGCGCGCTTGAGCAGGGTCTCGAGGTCGAGCCTGATCAGGGCGGCCGCCACCAGCCCGAAGTGCGACAGCGCCGAGTACCGTCCGCCCACGTCGGGCTCGTTCAGGAACAGGTGCCGGATGCCGCGCTCCCGGGCCAGCTCGGCGAGCGGCGAGCCCGGATCCGTGATCACCGCGTGGCGTTCCGGGTCGTCCACCAGCGACCAGAAGTAGTCCAGCTGGCAGCGGGTCTCCAAGGTGCCGCCGGACTTGGACGCGAACACGAACAGGGTCCGGTCCAGCGGCAGGGTCTCCCCGGCCCGGCGCACGCTCACCGGGTTGCTGGTATCCAGCACGGTCAGCTCCAGCGCGGCCTCGTCGGCGAATGCCTGGCGGAGGACCTCGGGAAACAGGCTGGAGCCGCCCATGCCGCTCCAGAGCACGTGCGTGATGCCACCCTCGCGCACCTGCCGCGCGAAGCGCTGCAGCCGGTCGACCTCCTCGGGCATCGACTGCGGCAGGCCCAGCCAGGCCAGCCGGTTGGAGACCTCGTCCGGGTCCTCCTGCCACACGGTGTGATCGTGGCTCCAGATCCGCGGGCCGGCACGCTCCGCCTCCAGCGTCTCCAGCCGCTGCCGCACGTCCCCGGCGAGCTCTCCCAGCGCTTCGCGGTCGGCGTCGCCGGCCTCGGCGAGCGTGGCCATCTTGTGCTCGATCTCGGCCAGCAGCGAATCGTAGGACTTGCTGAACTTGTCCTTGCCTTCCCGCTGCAGGGTCGCCGCCAGCGCCTCGACGTGCACGCCGGCCTCGGTGACGCTCTGCAGGACCTGCGCCGAATCGCCGCCGTCGGCGGGCAGCGGGTCGCCGACGCGGCCCTTGCGGGCGAATGCCAGCAGGGTCGACTCCGGCAGCGTGGCGACGGTCTCCGGCGCCGTCAGCGCGGTGACGTAATAGCCCTCGGACAGCTCCGGATCCTTGGTCCCGGTGCTGGCCCACAGCAGCCGCTGCGGCCGCGCCCCGGCCTCGGCGAGCGCCCGCCAGTCCCGCGAGTCGAGCAGCTCGCACCAGGCACGGTAGGCCTGCATCGCGATCGCGACGCCGAGGCGATTGCGCAGCGAGGCCGGCAGGTGATCGGCGCTGGCCTTGTCCCAACGCGAGATGAACAGCGACGCCACCGAGGGCACGACCGGGTCCAGGTCGTCCTGCAGGCGCGCTTCCAGCCCACGCATGTAGGCGCGCGCGGCCGCCTCGTACTGCTGTGCGGAGAACAGCAGGGTCACGTTGACCGGGATGCCCTCGTGGATCAGCGTCTCGATGGCGCTGCAGCCGGCCTCCGTGCCGGGCACCTTGATCAGCACGTTGGGCCGGTACATGCGGCGGAAAAGCTCCCGGGCCTGGCGCACCGAGCCCTCGGCGTCGTCGGCCAGCGTCGGCGAGAGCTCCAGCGAAACGAACCCGTCCCTGCCCCCGGAACGGTCGTACACGGGCCGGAACAGGTCGGCGGCGCGCTGCAGATCCTCGATCGCCAGGTCGTAGAAGATCTCCTCGGCGTCCTGGCCGTTGCCGATGCGCCCGCGCAGCGCCTCGTCGTAGTCGTCGCTGCCGCCGATTGCGTGCTCGAAAATCGTCGGGTTGGAGGTGAGCCCGGTCAGGGCGAACTCCTCGATGTACTGCTCGAGGGTGCCGCGCTCGAGCATGGAACGGCGGATGTTGTCGATCCAGATCCGTTCGCCGAGCTGGTCCAGGGATTGCAGGGGATTCATGGGCGGCTCGCTCCTTTGCCGTGCGGGGCGGCCCGGCCCGACAAGCGGTACCCGACCGCCCGGGGGAATGCTCCCATTAGGGTAGCACTCCCCCGCGTCCCGGTTTCGCTGGTGCGTGGTCGCTCCGTCGCCGGGAACGGCCGGCTGGTGACGGAGGAATGCGGCCCGCCCCGGCAGGCCTGGCTGCTAACGCGGCCAGGGGTAATGTCGCATCTCAGCGTGCCTGTCGGCCTGTCCGGCAAGCCGCGAGGAGCGGAGTGCAGCAGCCCTGCACGACCGACGGGCAACGCCGTCCGGACGGGGCGGCAGGAGCGCCCTGCGGGAGAGCGCGCGAGCGGCGACGAGCGCGTTGCGCTCGCTCGTCGCAGCGCTGGGGCTGCGCCTTCGCTCCCGCGCCTTGTCCTCACCACACACGCGCTCTCTGAGACGTGGCATGACCCCTGACCGGGTTCGTCATAGCTTATGACAATCCGGACGGCGATTTGCTCCAACGGAGTCCGGATCCTGCCGGTATCCGTCTCACTCGACCGCGGCGACCTCGCCCTGCAGGTGGCTGCGCCCGCCGCGCAGCAGCAGGATCAGCGGCACCACGACCACGAAGCTCCAGGCCACCAGCACGAAGGCGTCGACCATGGCCACCATCGAGGCCTGGCGGCCCAGCTCCGAGCCCAGCAGCGCCGCAGCCGCGGACGAGGACGGACTCAGGCCGAGCCCGGCGAGGTAGTGCCCGACCGCGCCGCCCACGGCGTGCAGGTGCCCCCCCAGCTGGTTCCAGGCGACCTGGCTCTCGCGCGTGAACACGGTGGTGACGATCGAGATGCCCACCGCCGAGCCGATCGTCCGGGTGAGGCTGAACATGCCGGCGGCTTCCGCGGACACGGACGCGTCCAGCGTGGCGAAGGCCACGGTGGACAGCGGCACGAAGATCATCCCCATGCCCAGCCCCTGGAGGAGGATCGGCCAGACCGCCCACCAGGGATCGATGTCCAGGTTGTAGCGGGTCATGGCGAAGGTCCCCGCGGCGGCGAGGACGATGCCCGTGAACATCAGCGGGCGTGGACCCGTGGTGTTGATCAGCCGGCCCACCATGAACATCGACACCATGCTGGCGATGCCGCGCGGGGCCATGATCAGGCCGGCGGTGGCGGTGGGATAGCCCAGCAGATGCTCCAGCAGGATGGGCTGCAGCACCAGGGTGCCGTACAGGCTCAGGCCCACCGCCGCGATCAGGATGCACGAGAGCGCGAAGTTGCGGTCGCGGAACAGGCGCAGGTCGAAGATCGCCCGCTCGGGGCGGCGCAGACCGTTGATCACGAATCCGACCAGCCCCGCCGCCGCCACCAGCGTGGTGACCAGGATCATGTTGGAGCTGAACCAGTCTTCCTGGTTGCCGCGATCCAGCACCATCTGCAGCCCGCCGATGGCGCAGGCCATCAGCGCGAACCCGGTCCAGTCCATGCGCCGTTCGCGACGTTCCGTGTCGGGCACCGCCAGCCACGCGATCAGGAAGGACAGGATCCCCACGGGCAGGTTGACGTAGAAGGTCCAGCGCCAGCTGAACATGTCGGTCAGGTAGCCGCCCAGCGTCGGGCCCAGGATCGGTCCCACCATCACCCCGATGCCCCAGATGGCCATCGCCTTGCCCCGCTCGCGCACCGGGAAGACCTGCACCATGATCGACTGCGACAGCGGCACCAGGGCGGCGCCGAAGATGCCCTGCAGCAGCCGGAACACCACGATCTCCCCCAGGCTGGTGGAGATGCCGCACAGCATCGAGGCGACCACGAACCCGAAGATGCTGATCATCAGGTTGCGCCGCTGGCCCAGCCGGTCGGTGAAATAGCCGGTCAGCGGCATGAACACGCCGGAGGCGACCAGGTAGCTGGTGAGCACCCAGGTGATGGTATCGGGGGTGGCGGAGAGCTGGCCCTGCATGTCCGGCAGGGCCACGTTCACGATGGTGGTGTCGAGCACCTGCATCACCGTGGCGGACATCACCCCCACGATTATGAGGAAACGGCTCCCTGGTCGGACGTTCATGTGCTGAGGCGATTACCGGCCCGCGCGGTCGCCGGGTAACGCCCGCCGGAAGCCATTGCGTTATCAGGGGTCGCGGGCTATTGCGCCGAGCCGCCGCCGGCCAGCTTGCCGCTGCCGGCGACCGAGCTGCCCGCGCCGGGGACCGGGTGGTTCAGCACGCCGCTGCCGTAGCTCGGGGCGTCCGGCAGGTTGGCGAAGGAGTGGCCCTTGGGCGTGCCGCCCGCGCCCGTGTCGATGGTGACCTCGGTGCTGGTCTGCACGCGCAGCGGATAGCGCGGACTCGGGTCCGTGATCAGGATGCGCACCGGCACGCGCTGGGTCACCTTGACCCAGTTGCCGGTGGCGTTCTCCGGCGGCAGCAGCGAGAACGCGGCGCCGCTGGCCGCGCCGATGTTCTGGACCACCCCGTGGAAGGTGTGGCCGGGGTACATGTCGACGCTGACGGTGGCCTTCTGGCCCGGCCGGATGCGGTCGAGGTCGGTCTCCTTGAAGTTCGCGTAGACCCAGTACTTGTCGTTGCACACCAGCGCGAACTGCGGCTTGCCGGCCTGGACCATGTTGCCGGCCTGCAGGCCGACGTTGGAAACGCGGCCGTTGCAGGGCGCGGTGATGACCGTGTGCGACAGGTCCAGGTCCGCCTGCTTGAGCTTCGCTTCCGCCTGGCGCAGGCGCTCGTTCCGCTGGCCCACGGTCCCCAGCTGCTGCTTGGCCTGCTCGAGCTTGGCCCGTGCCAGGCTCACGGCGGCGCGTGCGCTCTTGAGCCGGGCGTCGGCGTCGTCGACCCGGGACTGGGAGACCGAGTTCTGGGCGTAGAGGCGGTGCATGCGCTGGTCATGCAGCCGGGCGTTGGCGAGCTGTGCCTGGTCGCTGCTGAGCTGGGCCCTGGCCGCCTGCACGCCGGCCTGCATGGCGTTCACGGACTGGCGCGTGAGGGCGAGGTTGGCGGCGGCCTGTTCCACGTTGAGCTTGAACGAGCGCTGGTCGATCTTGAACAGCAGCTCGCCCTTGTGCACGAACTGCTGGTCGCTGATCGGCACCGAGACCACGCGCCCGCTCACCTGCGGCGCCACCTGGACCACGTTCGCCTTGACGTAGGCGTCATCCGTGCTGGGATAGCGCACGGAATGCACGTGGTACCAGTAGCCGCCGCCGCCGAGGACGACGACCGCGACGCCGATGAGGATCCACCAGAGTGGGCGCACTGAAATCTCCTTGAAGTCTGTCCTTCCGGGGGACGCCGCCTGTCACGGCGCCGCCGACGACAGGCCGACCGGGCCGGCCTGTACTCGCGCGGCCGCCGCTAGAGGCTGTCGGCCTTCTCCTTGATCTGCCGCAGGACATCCGCGGCACGCGCCAGATCACGCTCGGGGATGCCGCCGAGCAGCTCCGTGCGCAGGTGGTCGGCGGTGGCGTCGATCTCGCTGATCACGTCGTGCGCCTTGCGCGTGAGGTGCACGGTCTTGCTGCGGCGGTCCTCGCCGCAGGGGCGCCGCTCGATCCAGCCGTCCCGGCTCATGCGGTCGAGCAATCCGACCAGCGTGGGCCCCTCGACGCCGAGGCGGGCGGCGAGGTCCTTCTGCAGCATCCCGTCGCCGCCGACGTTCAGGTGCAGCAGCGCGAGCCACTTGGCCTGCGACAGGCCCAGCGGACGCAGGCGCTTGTCCAGCTGGCAGCGCCAGGCCCGGGCCGTCTCGCCGAGCAGGATACCAATGCTGTCGGTCCTCGCCATGGAAAGCATTATATCCTATTAAATTGCATGCTATCTAGGCATCCACCTCGTGGCCGCCACGGCTGACCTTGCCCACGCCCTTCTGGATCAGCAGCAACAGCGGCAGGGCCAGCAGCGTGCTGAAGGCGAGTACCCAGAAGGCGTCGAGGATGCCCCGCCAGTGGGCCTGGTGGTTCAACATCTGGCCGAGCAGGGCGTCCGCCTTGGGCGAGGTCGGGCCCAGGTGCAGCCGGTGCAGGGTATGCTGCAGCGCCTCGTTGAACCGGCTGATGTGTCCGCCGATCTGGTTCCAGGCCGCCTGGCTCTGGCGCGTCATGATCACGCTGCCCAGCGAGACACCCACCGACGAGCCGATGGTGCGCCCGAGCTGGCGGATCCCGGCCGCCTCGGCCGTGTCCTCCTCCGGCAGGGTGGCGAACGCGGCGGTCGCCAGCGGCACGAACACGAAGCCCAGGCCGAAGCCCTGGACCGCGATCGGCCAGGCGATCCACAGCGGGCTCACGTTCGGGCTGTACCACGTGGTCACGTAGGTGCCGATGAACACGCACACCAGCCCGAACGTCATGAGCGGGCGGGCTCCCGTTCGGCGCAGCATCCGCCCGGCCAGGAACATCGCGGCCATGGACCCGAAGCCGCGCGGCGCCAGCAGGATCCCGGTGGTGAACGTGGGGTAGTTCATCAGCGATTCGAGCATCTGCGGCTGCAGGTCCAGCGCCCCGTACATGCTGAGCATGAACACCATCAGGATCAGGCAGGAGGAGGCGAAGTTGCGGTCGCGGAACACGCTCAGCCGGAAGATCGCGCGCGAGCCCATGACCCAGTTCCGCACGATCAGGGCGATGAAGGCGGCCGCGCTGAGCAGGGCGGTGATCTGGATCAGGTGCGCGCTGAACCATCCCACCTCCTGGCCCCGGTCCAGCACGATCTGGAAACAGGCGACCGCCACGACCAGGAACGCGAAGCCGATCAAGTCGGTGTTGCGTTCCACCTTCTCGGTGTCGGGGACGAACAGCCAGGTCCCGATCAGGGCCAGCACCCCCACCGGCAGGTTGATGAAGAAGGTCCAGCGCCAGGACAGGATCTGGGTGAGATAGCCGCCCAGGGTCGGTCCCATGATGGGCCCGAACATGGCGCCGACCCCGAAGATGGCCATCGCCTGCCCGCGCTCCTCCACCGGATAGATGTTGATCAGGATGGACTGAGCCGACGGCACCAGGCCGGCCCCGGCGACCCCCTGGGCGAGGCGGAACAGCAGCACCTCGTTGAGGCTCACGGAAAGGCCGCACAGCATCGAGGCGATGGTGAAACCGATGATGCTGACGATGAGATAGGTCTTCTGGCCGAAGCGGTCGGTGAGATAGCCGGTCAGCGGCATGAAGATCCCGGAGGAGATCAGGTAGCTGGTCAGCACCCAGCTGATCTGGTCGGCGTTCGCCCCGAGCGAGCCCTGCATGTGCGGCAGCGCCACCGTCACGATGGTCGTGTCCAGGATCTGCATCACCGCCGCCGCCATCACGACCAGGGTGATCAGGTAGCGCGTCGATTTCTTCTCTATGACCATGCAGGTGCCCCGGACATCGGACCGTCGGTCGGCCGGCGCGGGAGATTGACCCGGCTGCGTTGCGCGCCCCCCGGCGCGATCGGGCCGGCGACCCGGCGACGCAAATGATGCAGGATGACCAAGCAGAAACGGGTGCGGCGCGCGGCGGCCGCACACCCGACAGACCGGCAAGGGGGCCCGCCGGTTCCGGACGAGTGGTTGTCATTTTCCTTCATCACGGGGTGGCCAGTCCAATCCGGCGACCCCGGACAACGAGAGGAGGCGCGGCATGTCGCTCCTGTTGATGCACAGCGGCCTGGAGTTCTTCGCGCGTCGCTCGCCGGCCAAGCCGGCGGTGATCCTGGGGGAGGCCACGCTGGCCTTCGACGCCCTGAACCGGCGCGCCAACCGCGTGGCCCATGCGCTCGCGGCAAGCAGCATCGGCAAGGGCGACCGCGTCGGCGCCTGGCTCGACAACTGCATCGAATACCCGCTGCGGGAGCGGTTCTCCGGCAGCTAGGCCCGCTTGCGCTCCGCGGCGGGTGCGCCCAGCCGGTCCTGCTCGGGCACCGGCTTGAGCATGCTGACCTCGGTGGGGCCGGAACGCTCCAGGCGCAGCGCGGCGTTGATCAGCCCGAGGTGGCTCAGCCCCTGGGGGAAGTTGCCCAGCAGCTCACCGGTCTCGGGGTGGATCTCCTCGCTCAGCAGGCCCAGCGCGGAGGCGTGGCGCAGCAGGGCCTCGAACGTCGCCCGCGCCTCCTTGTACATGCCGGCCAGCAGCAGGCACTCGACCAGCCAGAACGACGGCAGCAGGAAGGCGCCCTCCTCGCCGCCCACGCCGTCCGAGGCAAGCCTCGGGTCGTAACGGTAGAGCAGCGGATACGGGCCGGCGGCGAGCTTGTCCACGATCAGCTCGCGGGTGGCGCGGAAGCGCGGATCGCTGGCCGAGATGATCCCGGTGATCGGCATCACCAGCACCGCGGCATCGAGGACGTCGGCGCCGTAGTACTGGGTGAACGCGCCGATCTCCTCGTTGTAGGCATTGGCGAGCACGTCCCGGCGGATCGCCTCGGCCTCCTCGGCCCACTCCTCCCAGGGCAGGTCCAGGCCCAGCCGGCGCGCCAGCCGTACGCCGCGGTCCAGGGCGACCCAGGCCCAGGTCTTGGAATAGGTGTGGTGCTTGGGACCGTCGCGGGCCTCCCAGATGCCGTCGTCGGGGCGCCGCCAGAGCTTGCGCACGCGCTCGATGATCGCGACCAGCCGCTCGGCCTCGACCATGGTGAGCACCCCGCCGGCCTCCTGGTAGTGCAGCGCGGCGTCGATCAGGCTGCCGTAGATGTCCAGCTGGAACTGCCCGCTGGCGCCGTTGCCCACGCGCACCGGGCGGGAGTCGCGCCAGCCGCGCAGCGGGATCTCGCGCTCGTCCAGGTCGGACCCGCCGTGGATGGTGTACAGCACCCCGGGCTCGGCCTCCCGCCCCAGGCAGTGCTCCAGCAGCCAGTCGAAGTAGGCGGTGCCCTCCTCCACGAAGCCCGCGGTGAAAAACGCGCGCAGGATGAAGGCGGAATCGCGCACCCAGGTGTAACGGTAGTCCCAGTTGCGCACGCCGCCCGGCCACTCCGGCAGGCCGGCGGTGACGGCGGCGATCACCGCGCCCGTGTTGCCGTAGGTCAGCAGCTTGAGCGTCAGCAGGCTGCGCTCGACCTCCTGGCGCCAGTTGCCCTGGTAGCGCAGCCGCGAGATCCAGTCGCGCCAGTAACCCCGCGCCAGCGTGATGCGGGTCTCCGAGCGGTAGGCGGCGGTCGGATGCACCTGGTTGCTGTCCCAGTCCACGATCAGCCACACCCGCTCGCCGCCGTCGAGCACGAAGCGGGCCCGCGCACTGCTGTCGTCCACCTCCAGCGGCACCGGGCTGACCAGCGTCAGGCTGCGGCCGCTGCCCGCGCGGTCACGGGCAATGGCGCCGTAGGCGTGGCGGTCCAGAACGGGCGTTTCGAGGCCGTGATCGAAGCGCGGCTCGAACACCAGGTCCATCTCCACGCGTCCGGTGACGCCCTCCAGCTTGCGGTGAATCTCCGAGGCGGGCAGCCGGCGCTCGGCGATCACCGGCATGAAGTCGCGCATCCGGACCACCCCGCCCCGGTCCGTGCTGAACTCGGTGACCAGGATGTTGGTGCCCGGCTCGTAGTACTGGCGGCTGCGGAACGGCTCGGCCGGTCGCACCGCGAAGCGGCCCGCGGCCGGGTCCAGCATCGCCGCGAACACCGCCGGGCTGTCGAAGTCCGGGAAGCAGGCCCAGTCGATGGAGCCGTCCTCGCCCACCAGCGCCGCGGTGCGCGTGTCGCCGATGGCGCCGTAGGCCTCGATCGGCTTGAACTCCGGCATCCGCGCGGGATCGTAGCGGCGTGGCTCGTGCATCGCTCAGCCCCCTTGGGTGAAGGAGGGGAACAGGGTCATGCCGCCGTCCACGTAGACCGTGGTGCCGGTGACGTAGCGGGACAGGTCGGAGGCCAGCATCACCGCCATGCGGGCGATGTCCACGGGATCGCCCAGGGCCCCCTCCGGGATCTTCTCCAGCAGGTCCTCCAGCGCATGCCGGTCCTCGCGCACGGCACGGTTGATGGGGCTCTCGATCGCCCCCGGGGCCAGCGCCAGCACCCGCACCCCGTAGGGCGCGGCCTCCTGGGCCAGCGTCCGGGTGAGCATCGACAGGCCGGCCTTGCTGGCGGTGTAGGCGCTGTAGCCGCTCCAGGGGATGGTCTCGTGCACCGAGGTGAGATTGATGACCGTGCCGGTCCCGGCGGGCACCATCCGGCGCAGCGCCTCCTGCGCGCAGTAGAACGCGCCGAACAGGTTCACCTCGAACACCCCGCGCCAGTCCTCCAGGCGCGCCTCCCAGCCGCGCTCGCGCGGTCCGTCGATGCCGGCGTTGTTGACCAGCACGTCGAGCCCGCCCCAGGCCTGGTCGACCTCGGCGAACAGGTGCCCGACGGCGGCCGGATCGCTGATGTCCGCCTGCAGCGGGAGGGCTTCCCCGCCCGCGGCCTCGATCTCGCGGCACAGATCCCGCGCGGCCTTGGGATGGGCGAGATAGTTCACCGCCACTCGCGCGCCCGCGGCCCCGAACTCGCGCGAGATCGCCGCGCCGATGCCGGAATTGGCGCCGGTCACCAGGGCGCGCTTGCCGTCCAGTCTTACGTCCATCGCCCACTCCTCGCTCGCGCGCCCCGCGGCCGTGCCGGGAATCCGCGCGACCGGGGCGCGTCACGCATGCAGGGCACGCTCGATGATGGTGTCGAGATCGGATCCCGGCGGCAGGGTGCCGAGCGCCAGGCCGGCGTCGCCGCCGAGGCGCGCGGCGCAGAACGCATCGCTGAGCGCGGCGTTGCCGGAACGGATCAGCACCGACGCCTGCAGGGCCAGGGCCGTCTTCTCTACAAGACGCCGCGCGCGGGCCTGAAGTTCCTCGCGCTCGCCCAGCAGCGACTGCACCGCGCGCAGGTGCTCGTCGTAGTGCCGGTTCTCGCCCGCGACCGAGCGCAGCTCCGCCAGCAGCGCCTCGACGCACTCCGGCGATCGCTGCATCGCCCGCAGCATGTCCAGGCACTGGACGTTGCCGGACCCCTCCCAGATGGAATTCAGGGGCGCCTGGCGATACAGGCGCGGCATCACGTGATCCTCGACGTAGCCGGCGCCGCCCAGGCATTCCTGCGCCTCGTTCACCTGCGCCGGCGTGCGCCGGCAGACCCAGTACTTGCCCACCGGCGTCATGATCCGGGCCAGCAGGGTGGCATGCTCCTCGCCGCGGGCGGCCTCGTCGAACGCGCGGGCGGTGCGCATCGACAGCGCCATGGCGGCCTCGGACTCCAGCGCCAGGTCGGCCAGCACGTTGCGCATCAGCGGCTGGTCGATCAGGCGCCGGCCGAAGGCCTCGCGGTAGCGACAGTGGTGCAGCGCCTGCACCAGCGCCTGGCGCATCAGGCCCGAGGAGCCGAGCATGCAGTCCAGGCGCGTCTGCGCCACCATCTCCAGGATGGTGGGCACGCCGCGGCCCTCCTCGCCCAGCATCCAGCCGAACGCACCCCGGAACTCCACCTCGGACGAGGCGTTGGAGCGATCGCCCAGCTTGTCCTTGAGGCGCTGGATCTGGATCGGGTTGCGGCTGCCGTCCGGCCGCCACCTGGGCAGCAGGAAGCAGGACAGGCCTCGCCCGGTCTGGGCCAGCACCAGGAAGGCATCGCACATGGGCGCCGAGAAGAACCACTTGTGCCCGACCAGCGCGTACTCGCCGCCCGGACCGCCCCGCCCCAGGGGACGGGCACGCGTGGTATTGGCCCGGACGTCGGAGCCGCCCTGCTTCTCGGTCATGCCCATGCCCACCGTCAGGCCGGCCTTCTCCTGCGCCGGCCGGCAGGCCGGGTCGTAGACGTCGGCGAGGATCTTCGGCAGCCACGCGTCGGCGACGTCGCTCTGGTGGCGCAGCGCCGGCACCGAGGCGTGGGTCATGGTGACCGGGCACATGGTGCCCGCCTCGAACTGGTTGTGCAGGTAGATCAGTGCCGAGCGGACCACCTGCGCCCCCTCGCGCCCGGCCGTCCAGGCAAGGCTGTGCAGGCCGTGCTCCTTGGCGATGGTCATGGAGCGGTGGTAGGCGGGGTGGAACTCGACCTCGTCGATGCGGTGGCCGTAGCGGTCGAAAGCGCGCAGCCGCGGCGGGTTCTCGTTGGCCCGGCGCCCGACCTCGATCAGCTCGCCGCCGGCGATCTCGCCGAAGCGCTGCAGCCGCTGCTCGCCCCAGCCGCCGCCCTCGCGGTGCAGCGCCTCGCGCAGGGCCGCGTCCGTGGCGTAGGCGTTGTAGCCCTCGAGCGGCGGGGGCTGGTTGAACACCTCGTGGGTCGGCGCGTCCGGCGCGAGGGGCGCGTCCGCCGGCACCTCCCGCTTGCGTGTCGCCATGCCTGCCTCCCGTCGTACATTCGGATGTCTGCCCCGACCATACCGGGAAATCCGCAGACAAGCATAGCGGACCCCCGCGGGCGCGGACCGCCACCGCACCCGGGCCGGGGAAAATGCGGTATCGTGGGGCCCGGCATTCCGGAGGAGATCACCACATGAACGAGACCGCGGAAGCACGTGCGACGTTCCGCCACATGAAGGACGGCACGGAGCAGGACTGGAAGATCATCGGCGAGGCCTTCGGGCCGTTCGCGAAGGCCCTGCCCGACCGGGTACTGGACCATCTGCGCCTGCTCGAGGGGGACTGCGGCGGCTTTCCGGTGACGCGCCTGGAGCACTCGCTGCAGACGGCGACCCTGGCGGAGAAGGACGGGCGGGACGAGGAATACGTGGTGTGCGCACTGCTGCACGACATCGGGGATACCCTGGGGCCCTACAACCACGCCGACATCGCGGCGGCGCTGGTCGAGCCGTTCGCCTCGGAAGAGAACCACTGGATGGTCAAGCACCACGCCATCTTCCAGGGCTATTATTTCTTCCACCACCTGGGCCTGGACCGCAACCTGCGCGAGCGCTTCCGGGACCATCCGCTCTACGGGCGCACGGCGGAGTTCTGCGCGAAGTACGACGGCGCCGCCTTCGATCCCGACGCGGAGACCCGGCCCCTGGAATACTTCGAGCCGGCCCTGCGGCGCTTCTTCGCCAGCCCCCGGAAGACGATCTACAGCAACCTGTCCGAATGACCCGCCGCCGTGCGCCGGTCCCTCCCGGCGCACGGCCGGTCCGACGCCCCGGGCTTCAGAGGAAGTCCACGCAGCTCATCGGACACTCGCGGATCGCCCGGCGCAGCGCCTCGATCGCCTTCGGCCGCGGGAAGCTCGCGCGCCAGGCCAGGGCCACCTTGCGCCGCGGGACGCCAGCGCAACCGCCGGGTCGAGATGAAGGTGCTGCACCGCTGAGGCAGCGGCGGGAGCGGCGTCACCCGGCACCGGCGCTGCCGGACCGGCGCGGCCGCCGGTCGAGCAGTGCCCGGGCCTTGTCCGCCGGCAGCGGCGGCCCGAACAGGAAGCCCTGGGCGAGCTCGCATCCGAGCTCGCCCAGGATTTCCAGCTGGAGCTCGTTCTCGACGCCCTCGGCCACGGTCTCCAGGCCCAGCGCGTGGCTGAGGGCGATGACCGCCCGGACGATGGCGGTGTCGTTCGGATCCCGGCCGAGCCCGGCGACGAAGCTGCGATCGATCTTGGTCTCCGTGACCGGGAAGCGCTTGAGATAGGCAAGGCTGGAATAGCCGGTACCGAAGTCGTCGATGGACAGCCTCACCCCGAGCTCGCGGATCGCGGAAAGCTCGGCGAAAGCGGTATCCGTGTCCTCCATCAGGGCCGACTCGGTGATCTCCACCGTCAGCGACCGCGGTGGCAGCCGCGCTTCGCGCAGCACCGCGGCGAGCTCGTCCGCGACCCCGCCGGCGCGCAGCTTGCGCGGAGACAGGTTCACCGACAGCGACGGCCCGTCCGATGCGCCCAGCAGCGCATGCCAGCGGGCCACCTGCCGCGCGGCCGTCGCCACGACCCAGCCGTCCAGTCGCGTAATCAGGCCGGTGTCCTCGGCAACGGGGATGAACTCGTCCGGCTGCAGCATTCCCCGGCGCGGGTGGTTCCAGCGCACAACCGCCTCGAAGCCGGCGACATGCCCGTCCGCGACCGCGACGAGGGGCTGGTAGTACACCTCGAGCTCGTCGCGCTGGATCGCGCGCCGCAGCCCCTGCTCCAGCTCGAGCCGGGTCTGCACCTGCACGTTCATCTCGGACTGGAAGAACACCGGCGCCGGTCCGTGGCCGCGCTTGGCCTGGTGCATCGCGGTGTCCGCCTCGCGCAGCAGCCCCTCGGGATCCCGGCCGGGCGCCCTGGCCAGCGAGACCCCGACGCTGGCGTGCATGGTCAGCACTTCCCCCTGGAGCACGATCTCCTGCTGCAGCTCGGCCTGGAGGGCGGCCACCAGTGCCTGCACCGAAGCGGGGTCCACCTCGCCCTCCAGCAGTACCCCGAACTCGTCGGCACCGACCCGGGCCAGCGTGTCCCCGGGCCGCAGGGTCGCGGCGAGCCGTTCGGCGATGACCCGCAGCACGCGGTCACCGGCACTGTGGCCGAAGCTGTCGTTGACATTGGTGAAGCGATCCAGCCCCAGCAGGACCAGGCAAACCCCGGGCGCAGCCGGGCGGTTCAGGCGCGCGAGCGCCTGGCCCAGCCGATCGAGCAGCAGCGCCCGGTTGGGCAGGCCGGTGAGCCGGTCGTGGTAGGCCAGGTACTCGATTTCCTCGGCCGCACGACGGTAGTCGGTGACGTCGTGCAGCACCCAGACCTCGAGCAGGGTCTCGCCGTGGCGGCTTCGCAGCGGCCAGCCGGAGATGCTGAGCACGCGCTCGCCGCCGCCCGGACGCGGCAGCCGCACCTCCCGCGCCTCCCCGGCGGGTTCCCGCAGGATCCGCTCCTCGACCTGGTCGGCAATCCCCAGGCGCTGCGCCAGCTCCCAGGCCGGCCGCCCGAGCAGCTCCCCCGCGCGGACCCCGAGAAGCTCCTCGGCGCGCGCGTTGATCAGTGCCACGCGTCCCGCCTCGTCCACCACCCCGACGCCGTCGGTGAGGCTGGCGAGAATCTGCTGGGCCGCGGTCTCCGGCGTGATGCTCAGCAGCCGGTAGCGCCAGGCGGCATAGCCCACCGTGCCGATCAGCACCATCACCATGGCGTAGCCGAACGGATAGCAGGGCACGCCCCACGCCGGGAGGATGTCCACGATCCCGCCGAAGGCGACCGTGAAGCCGACCAGAATCAACTTCACCCGGCGGCGGGCGGTGCTCTCCGGCGGCAGCGCGCGCAGCACCCGGGCGCCCTCGACCGCGAGCCAGGCGAGCATCGCCGCCAGGTAGACGGCGGAGAGTGTGCCGGCGATGCCGTAGTGCGCGTAGTAGCCCCACCAGTAATGGTACGGCGCGCGGAAGTAGTCGGTGTGCGTGACCAGCGCCGCGGCCAGGGCCAGCGACACCAGCCACAGGGCGGGATTGATCCGGCGGCGCCAGCCCTGGAGCTGGAACAGCCGTGCCAGCAGGGCGTGGAGCAGCGGCGGCAACGCCAGCACGCCGAACTGGGTCAGCTCGATCCAGGGACGGGCCGCGGCGGCCGAGGTCGCGGTGTAGACCAGTCCGAACCCGCCCAGCCAGGTGGCCGCGGCCAGGCTCAACGCGGCGGTGAGGTTCCCGATCCGGGTCGGCCCCTCGAACCAGCGTACCCAGGCACCCCAACCGAGGATCAGCGCGGCAGCGACCAGATTGGGCAGGGCGAACAGGGTGAAATGGTAGCTCGCGGCACCCCCCGGCATGTTTATCCTTGTCCCCGATGGGCATATACAGCCGGTTCCAGTATGCCGCAGGCCGTCTGCCGAAGCGAATTTCGATAGGCCCGCCGGGGCGACGGATTGCAGCCGGTCGTCGGTCAAGCCCCTGCGGGGGGCGGCGACAAGCTGTTAGAATCCTGCGCGGTGGCGGCATGCGGCCGGGCGTCGCCGCCGCGTGACAGGGAGGGCGGGAAGCCCCGTATCCCCCGCCGCCACGATCTTCCCCGGCTCGCATGAGGCATCGGCAACCTTGAACACGCGCACCCTGCCCGCTGACTGGTCCGCCCGCCTGCGTCTGGTCCAGGCATTCTCCCGCGCCGCCTGGCGCGTGCTCACCCGTCCGCTCTATGGCGTCTACGAGCGGCACCTGGAGCAGGAGGTGGCGCGCGGCATGGTACCGGCGCACCTGGGGATGATCCTGGACGGCAACCGGCGCTACGCGCGCTCGCTGGGGATGGATGCCCGGCTCGGTCACCACTTCGGCGTGGACCGGCTGATCGAGGTGCTGGACTGGTGCGCCCAGACCGGCATCCGCCACGTGACCCTGTTCGTGTTCAGCAACGACAACTTCTCGCGCCCGCCGCAGGAGGTCGAGTACCTGATGGACCTGTTCGTGCAGCGGGGCCCGACCATCCTGAAGGACCCGCGGCTGCGCTCGCACGGGGTGCGCATCCGGGCGATCGGCCAGCGCGACCGGCTGCCGGCGGAGGTGGTCGAGACCATCGACCAGCTCGAGAGCCAGACCGCCGGCAACGACGGCATGACGATCAACATCGCGATGGCCTACGACGGCCGCCAGGAGATCGTGGACGCGGCGCGCAAGCACCTGGCGCGGGTGGCCGAGGCCGGCGGCTCGTTCGCGCAGGCGCTCGAGCAGCTGAGCGTGGACGCGATCAGCTGCAACCTGTACACGGCCGGCGTGCCGGACCCGGACTTCATCATCCGCACCAGCGGGGAGCAGCGCCTGTCGGGCTTCTGCCTGTGGCAGTCCGCCTACAGCGAGTACTACTTCACCGACGTGCTCTGGCCCGAGTTCCGCCGCATCGACTTCCTGCGCTGCATCCGCAGCTACCAGGGCCGGCGTCGGCGCTTCGGCCGCTGACGGCAGCCCGGCCGGGGGCACTCACCGGCGGCCGGCCAGTCGCCCGCCCAGGAGCAGGCCCAGCGCGAACAGGGTGATCAGCACCAGGTAGCCGCCCAGCACCAGCGCCCAGGGCGGCACCGGCAGGCGCGTGTGCAGCACGCCTTCCAACAGCGCCGCGCCGAACATGATCACCGTGCCCGCCAGCGCCACCACCAGCGTCAGGATGATCCGCCGGTTGCGTCGCAGCTGCTGCACGCGCATGTCCTCGCCCGGTGGTGAAACGGTTCGCGTCATTCGATCGCCGGGTACACCAGTGCCTTGAGCTGGTCGCGGAAGTTGAACGTACCGGACGGCATCAGCTGGGTCATCAGGATACACACGAGATCCTCCGCCGGATCCACCCAGAACAGGGTGCTCGCCGCCCCGCTCCAGGCGTATTCCCCCGCCGAGCCGATGGTGCCGGTACGCTCCGGTCCCAGGTTCACGGAAAACCCGAGACCGAACCCGTAGCCGTCCATGTTGCGCTCGACCACGGTGTCCAGCCCGATGGCCGGGATGTCCGCTCCCCCGGGCAGGTGGTTGCGGGTCATCAGGTCGAGCGTGCGGCGCCCGAGGATACGCACCCCCTCCAGGCTGCCGCCGCCCAGGAGCATGCGGCAGAAACGCAGGTAGTCGCCCGCGGTGGAGACCAGCCCGCCGCCCCCGGAGAAGAACGTCTTGTCGCGGATGTAGGGACTGTCCTGCGGGTCGTCGATCAGCCGCAGCCGCTTGTCCGGCCCGCGCTCGTAATTGGCGGCGAAGCGCCCGACGCTCTCCGGCGGCACGGTGAAGCCGGTATCGTCCATCGCCAGCGGCCCGAAGATGCGCCGGCGCAGGAACGTCTCCAGCGACTGCCCGGAGATGCGCTCCACGAGGTGGCCCGCCACGTCCGTGGCGAACGAGTAGTTCCAGCGGGTACCGGGGGTGAACTCGAGCGGCAGCCCGGCCAGGCGCCGGATCATCTCGCGCGCGTCACCGGCGGGCTCGGGACGCACCCCCAGCCGGCGATAGGCCCGGTCGACGTTGCTGTGCTGCATGAAGTCGTAGGTCAACCCGGCGGTATGCGTGAGCAGGTGCCGGATCGTGACCGGCCGTTCCGCCGGGCGGGTGAGGAAATCCGGATAGTTGCCGCTGCGAAACACCCGCAGGTCGGCCAGCTCCGGGATGAAGCGGCGCACCGGGTCGTTCAGCTGGAAGTGGCCCTCCTCGTAGAGGGTCATCAGCGCCACCGAAGTCACCGGCTTGGTCATCGAGTAGATCCGGAAGATGGTGTCCTCGCGCATGGGCCGCTCGCGTTCGCGGTCCATCATCCCGAGCGGCTGGCACCAGGCGGGATGACCGCGGCGCCAGACCAGCGGCAGGAAGCCGGCGACCTTGCCGGGCTCCAGGTAACGCGTCTCCAGGTGTGCGCGGATGCGCGCCAGTTGCCGCGGGTTCATCCCGGCGGCTTCGGGATCGGTCTGCATGAACGCTCTCTCCCGCCTGCTCCATTGTGGTGGCCGCCGGATCCGGTCGCGATGCCCGGGCGTCGCCGACCCGGCCGATACTAGATCACGCCCTCGGCAGCCAGCGCGTCGACCTCCTGCGCCGACAGCCCCAGCAGCTCCGCGTAGACCTCGACGTTGTGCTGTCCCAGGTCGGGATGGGCCCGCGCGCCGGGCGCCTCCGTGCCGTGCAGGCGCAACGGGCTGTTGGGCACCACGACGGGACCGAGCTCCGGGTGGTCCAGCCATTGCAGCATGCCGCGCTGGTGCATGTGCGGGTCGCGGGCGACCTCGTCCAGGTCCCGCACCGGGGCCGCGGGCACGCGGTGGCGACGCACCGCTTCCAGCACCTGCGCACGCGTGCGCCGCGCGCACCAGTCGCCCACCGCGCGGTCGGTCTGGTCGAGATTGCGCACCCGTTCGGCGTTGCTGGCGAAACGCGGGTCGTCCGCGAGCTCCTCCTGCTCCATCGCCCGGGCCAGGTTGCGCCAGTGCTGGTCGGTGACGCAGATCACCGCGACATGCCCGTCGCTGGCCGGATAGACGTTGTACGGGGCGATGGCGAGCCCGCCATGGCGGTTCCCGGTCCGGGGCGGCACCTTCCCGCCGCTGCTGTGCCAAATCCCCAGGTTGGACGCGAGCGTGGGATAGACGGCCTCTTCCATGGCCACCTCGACCAGGCGGCCGCGCCCGGTTCGCTCGCGCTCGAACAGGGCGGTCATGATGGCGCCGTACAGGTGCGTGCCCGAGAGGAAATCGGCCACCGCCGGGCCGGCCTTGAGCGGCGGCCCGTCCGGAAACCCGGTCACGCTCATCATCCCGGAGACGGCCTGCACGGTGAGATCCATGGCCAGGGTGTCCCGGTCCGGCCCGCTGAGGCCGAAGCCAGTCCCGGAGGCGTACACCAGGCGCGGGTTCTCCTCCATCAGCCGCTCGGCCCCCACGCCGAGGCGTTCCATCACCCCGGGCGCGTAGTTCTCGATCAGCACGTCGGCCCCCCGGACCATCCCGCAAAGCATCGCGCGCCCCTTCTCGCTCTTGAGGTTGAGGGTGATGCCGCGCTTGTTGGTATTGAGCATGGCCATGGGCAGGATCGCGCCGCCGCCGATCTTCTCCCGTGCGCGCAGCGGCTCGCCGCCGGGCGGCTCGATCTTGATCACGTCGGCACCGGCGCGCGCCAGCAGGAAGCCCGCGTACGGCCCCTGGTAGACCTGGCCGAGATCGAGCACGCTGAGGCCCCGGAGGGGCTGGTCCATGGTCGTTCCCCCGCAAGCAACGTTCCCCGGGCGGGAACATGGCTGCCGGCGCGCACCGGGCTGCGTCCGGCATTCCCGCCCGTGTTTTGTCCGGAGATTGCCCGCAATCGCCAGCGCCGTCAAAACCGCGCCCTTCCGGCGGCCGGGCGTCTCCCGAAGCACTTGCTTGAAACGGCTGCTTGAAACATCCGGATAACTGGACTATCATGCCAGCCAATAGTTAGGATGCTAACGATATGGCGGGCCGGGAGTGGGCTCATCCGAGGACGAAAGCAATGTGCGGGAGCGCCTGCTCCGTGCCGCGACGGAGGTATTCGCGCGCAAGGGTTACAAGGACGCCTCCACCCGCGAGATCTGCCGGATGGCGGATGCCAACGGCGCCGCGATCCATTATTATTTCGGCGACAAGGCGAGTCTCTACCGTGAGGTGTTCCGTCCCCCGGAACGCCTGACACGCCTGCCGCCCGAGCTGACCGATCCGAAGGCCTCCCTGCGCGCAGGGCTCGAGGCCTTCTTCCGGCAGGTTCTGCGGCCGCTGACGGAGCCGGGGGTCAGTCCACACCTGCGCCTGCTGGTGATCCGCGAGGAGGTGCAGCCCAGCGGGGTATTGACCGCGCGCCACAGCGAGCGCTTCCGCCCCAACCACGAGGCGCTGTGCCGATTCCTGGCGCGCCACTGCGGCGTGGAGGCGGCGGACCTTGCCATCGAGCACCTGGCGTTCAGCCTGGCGGGGATGGCGGTCATGCTGCTGATCCGGCGGGAGGCGGTGGACACGCTGGCGCCCGACCTGCTGCGCGACCCGCAGGCGGTGGAGGACGCGGTGCAGAGACTGACGCAGTACGGAGTGGCGCTGGTGAAGAGCGAGCGCCGGCGCAGGCAGTCGCCGGGCGGCGGCAAACGAGGGAAAGGCGCATGAACGGAAGATGGGCGATCGGGATGATTGCCGGCTGCTCGGCGGTACTCGCGCTGGGCGGCTGTGCGGTGGCGCCCGCCTACCACCCGCCGGCGGCGTCCGCGCCGTCCCGCTACACCAGCGGCAAGCCGCCGCACAAGACGGTTGCCGCCACCAAGGGCCAGGGCGGCAACGCCCAGACGCTGCAGTTCGGAGAGCAGGCGGCCGGCGACTGGTGGAGATCGTTCGGCTCCCACGGCCTGGATGCGCTGGTGCGCTCGGCCTTCGCCAACAGCCCGACGCTGGCGCGCGCGCAGGCGACCCTGCGCCAGTACCAGTACCTGGCCCGGGCCGGTGCCGCCGGCTACTATCCCAGCGTCGGCGCGCAGGGCTCGGTGACCCGCCAGCGGAGCGCACAGCAGGGGATTTTCCCGCCCCAGCTCTACAACGTGTTCGCCGGCAGCCTGACCGTCTCCTACAGCCCCAGCGTGTTCGGCCGCACCGGCCTGACCTACGAAAGCGCGAAGGCCCAGGAGGCACAGCAGCGCTACAACCTGCAGGCCGCCTACCTGACCCTCGCCGGGAACATCACCAGCACGGCGATCACCGCCGCCGGCTACGCCGCCCAGGTCGACGCCACCCGCTCCATCGTCAAGGACCAGCAGCAGGTCCTGCAACTCACCGAGCGGCGCTACCAGGCCGGTGCCGTGCCCTATACCGACGTGCTCACCCAGCGCAGCCAGCTGGCCTCCACCCGCGCCCAGCTCGCGCGGCTGGAGCAGCAGCTGTCGCAGGCGCGCCACAGCCTGGCCGCGCTGGTGGGCAAGCCGCCGGCCTCGTTCCAGGGGAGCGTGCCGGATCTCTCCAGGCTGACCCTGCCCGGAACCATCCCGGTCACGCTGCCCAGCCGTCTCGCGCGCTCGCGCCCCGACGTACGGGCCGCGCAGGCCGGCGTGCGGGCCGCGCACGCCCAGTACGGGCTGGCCTACACGGACCGCTTCCCGAGCTTCAATATCAGCGGCAGCTACGGCCAGAGCGCTCCCAGCGCCGGAGACTTCCTCAAGGCGCCGTACAACATCTGGAACGCGGTCCTGGGCGCCAGCGTCAAGCTGTTCGACGCCGGACGCCTGAAGAACCAGTCCGAGGCGGCCAAGGCGGCCTTCCAGGCCACCGAGGATCTCTGGCGCGAGACCCTGCTGACGGCCTTCCAGCAGGTCGCGGACGGCCTGCGCGCGCTGGACAGCGACGCCACCGTGCTGCAGCAGCGCCAGCAGCAGCTGACCGCCGCGCAGCAGGCACTGTCGATCACGCGTGACCAGTACCGCCAGGGGAGCGCGAGCTTCCTCGATCTCCTTACCACCGAGGTGAACTACAGCAACGCGCGGGTCGCCTGGATCCAGGCGCTGACCCAGCGCTACCTCGACACGACCGCCCTCTACGTCGCTCTCGGCGGCCGGGCCTGGCCGGACTCGGCCACGACCCACGGCTCCGGCGACCAGAGTACCGACTCCAGGAGCTCCTGACCGCCATGGCAACCCAGAGAACGCGCCTGATCCGCCGCATCGTCATGCTCGTGCTGTTCGTCGTCGTGGTCTACGGCGGCGTGATCGGCTTCCACGCCTTCATGATGCACAAGGTGCAGCAGGCCATGGCCGCCAAGGGTCCACCCACCGTGACCGTATCCACGGCCAAGGCGAAGACCGCAACCTGGGCCGACCGGCTCACGGCCGTGGCGTCGCTGAAGGCCGTCCAGGGCACCACCCTGACCGCGCAGACCGCGGGCACCGTGACCGGCCTGCATTTCCACTCCGGGGAGAAGGTCAACAAGGGCCAGCTGCTGGTCCAGCTCAACGACAACGTGGAGCGCGCCAAGCTGCAGGCCGACCAGGCCAGGCTGGTCAACGCCCGCCAGGAGCTCAAGCGCCAGCGCAACCTGTACCGCCGCAAGGCCACCAGCCAGTCGCAGCTGCAGTCGGCCGAAGCGGCGTACAGCGAGGCCGAGGCCGCGATCGCCGGGGACAAGGCGGCGCTGGCGAACCTGCAGGTCCGGGCGCCCTTCGACGGTCGTCTCGGCATCCGCCAGGTGAGCCTGGGCCAGTACGTGTCTCCGGGCACCGGCGTCGTGGACATCCACCAGTGGAACCCGATGCACGTGGATTTCCAGGTGCCGCAGAAGGACGTCTCGCGCATCGAGAAAGGCGACGCGGTCACGCTCACGGTCGACGCGCTCAAGGACAAGACCTTCAAGGGCAAGATCACCTCGCTGGCGTCCTCTCTGGACAGCGGCACGCGCAACCTCTCCGCGCAGGCCACCGTGCCGAACCCGAAGACCGTGCTCCGGCCCGGCATGTACGGCGAGGTCGAGATCGATCTCGGCAGCAGCCGAAAAGTCGTGACGGTGCCGCGCACCGCGATCGCCTACAACACCTACGGCGACTACGTCTACGTCGTGGTCAAGGGCAAGCAGGGTCCGACCGCGAAGGAGCGCATCGTCCACACCGGCGAGATCCGCAACGGCAGGGTCGCGATCACCAAGGGAGTCAAGGCCGGCGACGAGGTCGTCATCGCCGGCCAGGTCAAGCTCCGCCCCGGGGCGCGCGTCAAGGTGGTGGCGAGCCCCAAGGCCGTCACCCACCCCGGCGGACCCGCCGACAACGGTTCCGGAGACTGATCCATGGCGGGACGCAACTCCAGGGGTCGCTGGACCGACCTGTTCGTACGCCGCCCGGTGCTGGGCATCACGCTGGCCACGGTGATCGCCGTGCTCGGCTTGTTCGGCATGACCCAGATGACGGTGCGCGAGTATCCGCACCTGACCACCACCCAGATCAGCGTCAGCACCTCCTATCCCGGGGCCAGCCCGCAGACGGTGCAGAGCTACATCACCCAGCCGCTGAGCCGGGTGCTGGGCAGCACGCCGGACCTGGACTACATGACTTCCAGCAGCAGCCAGGGCAGCTCCACGGTGACCCTGCGGATGCACCTCAACGCCAACCCCCAGAAGGCACTGGCGAACGCCCTCAGCGAGGTGCGCGAGGTGCAGAGCCTGCTGCCCAAGGACAGCTTCCCGCCGGTGGTCAACGAGTCGGCCGGGCACCAGACGGCGCTGATGTACATCTCCTTCTACAGCCCCGGCGGCAAGATGAACACCGCGCAGATCGTGGACTACGTGGTGCGCAACGCCCAGCCGCTGCTGCAGACCGTGCTGGGGGTGTCGCAGGCGCAGATCTTCCCGCCCGGGGGCTCCGGCGGCAACGGCAACAACCAGGCCGTGCGCGTGTGGCTGAACCCGAAGAAGATGGCCGCGCGCAACGTCACTCCCGCCGAGGTGCAGAACGCCCTGGCGAGCCAGAACGTCGTCGCGGCCGTGGGCGAGACGCGCGGCAACCTGATCTCGGCACCCCTGACCAGCAACCTGGAGCTGACCTCGGCCGACCAGTTCGAGGACCTGGTGGTCAAGACCGTGGCCGGCACGCCCGTGTACCTGAAGGACGTCGCCAGCGTGAAGCTGGGCGCCGAGAGCTACAGCTCGGAGTTCTACTACGACGGCAAGCCGGCCGTGGGCGTCGGCATCCAGACCACGCCGGAAGCCAATGACCTGTCGGTGGCCCAGGGCGTCACGCAGAAGATCGCCTCGCTGCGCGAGCACCTGCCGCCCGGGCTGAAGATCGGCATGCCCTACAACGGCGCCGACTTCATCCAGATCGCGATCCACGAGGTGATGGGCACCATCGGCATCACCGTGCTCGTGGTGGTGGCCGTGATCTTCCTGTTCCTGGGATCCCTGCGCGGCCTGCTGGTGCCGGCCATCGCCATCCCCCTGTCGCTGGGCGGGGCCGGGATCTTCATGTTCATGGCGGGCTACTCGCTGAACCTGCTGACCCTGCTCGCGATGGTGCTCGCGATCGGCCTGGTGGTGGACGACGCCATCGTGATGGTGGAGAACGTGCACCGGCACGTCGACGAAGGCCGCAGCGGCTTCCAGGCGGCGGTGATGTCGGCACGCGAGCTCACCATGCCGATCATCGTCATGTCCACCACGCTGGTCGCGGTGTTCCTGCCGGTGGCGTTCTCGGGCGGGATCACGGGCTCGCTGTTCACCGAGTTCGCCTTCACCATCGTGTTCGCGGTGGTGATCTCGATGGCGATCGCGCTCACGCTCTCGCCCATGCTCAGCGGGAAGATCCTGCGCAAGACCCCGGACCACGGCCTGAACCATTTCCTGGACGGCGCCTTCGAACGGCTCCGGGCCCTGTACGACCGCTCGCTGCACGGCTTCCTGGAGTTCCCGGTGGTGGGGCTGCTGTTCGTGATCGCGACCTTCGTCGCCCTGTACTTCCTCTACGGGGGCCTGCAACACGAGCTGTCCCCGCCGCAGAACAGCGGGGTCGTGTTCGCCACCGGCAACGCCCAGCCCAACGCGGCGCCGGGCTACCTCAAGGCCTACGGCCGCCAGATCCTGCAGTCCTTCCACGACCTGCCGGAGAGGAAGGCCAGCTTCATGGTCACCGGTTTCAGCCCCACCGGCGGCGCCGGCAACACCGGCCTGATCGGCGGGGTCCAGCTCAAGCCGTTCAGCGAGCGGCCCGGCGGCGCCACCGCCTCGGATCTCAAGCCCAGGATCCAGCGCGACGTGAGCCAGATCCCGGGGCTCAAGGCGGCGGCATTCACCCGCCCGCCCCTGCCCGGCGCCAGCGGCCTGTTCCCGGTCGACTTCGTGCTCACCGCATCGGTCTCCTACGACGACCTCGCCAGGGTCGCGGACCAGCTGATCCAGAAGGCCGAGGCGAGCGGCAAGTTCATGTTCCTGAACAAGGACCTGAAGATCGACCAGCCGCAGCCCGAGGTCGACGTCGACCGCAAGATGGCGGCGAACCTGGGAATCTCCATGCAGCAGATCGCCGCCGATCTGCAGCCGATGCTGGCGGGGGCCTACGTGAACCGCTACACCCAGTCGGGCTACGCCTACCAGGTGATCCCGCAGGTCCCGGACGCCTTCCGCGACAAGCCGCAGGATCTCGGCCACTACTACATCCGTGCCGCAAGCGGCAAGCTGATCCCGCTGTCCACCCTGGTCTCGTTCAATACCCGGGTGATCCCCGAGGAGCTGCCGCAGTTCGACCGGATCAACAGCGTCACCATCCAGGGAGTGCCGTTCCCGGGCGTCTCCCAGGGCGAGGCACTGAGCTACCTGCGCAATATTGCGCACCAGATCGCACCGGACTACTCGGTGAACTACGGCGGCCAGTCGCGGCAGTTCATGAAACAGGGCAACACCTTCGCGGTGGCCGTGGTGCTGGCGCTGGTCCTGATCTACCTGCTGCTGTCGGCGCAGTTCAACAGCTTCCGCGACGCGCTGATCGTGATGTTCGCGGTGCCGATGTCGGCCGCCGGCGCGCTGCTGTTCATGGACGTCGGCTTCGCCAGCCTGAATATCTATACCCAGATCGCCCTGATCACCCTGATCGGCCTGATCACCAAGCAGGGCATCCTGGTGGTGCAGTTCGCCAACCAGGTCCAGCGCGAGGAAGGGCTTGGCCTGCGCGAGGCGGTGGAGAAGGCCGCCAGCATCCGGCTGCGCCCGATCCTGATGACCACGCTCTCCATGGTCTTCGGCGTCATGCCCCTGATCGTGGCGACCGGCACGGGTGCCCCGCCACGCAACCAGCTGGGCATCGTGATCGCCACCGGACTGGGCATTGGCGCGATGTTCAGCCTGTACATCGTGCCGAGCATGTACCTGTACCTGGCCAAGACCCACAGCGACGTGGCCGGACAGGAGGCGGAGCAGGAGCAGGCGCTGGCCGAGCTGGAGTCCGAGGAGGACCGGCGCGAGGACCGGGAGTGACCGGCCGGCGGCGCGCCCGCGCCCGCCGTCCGGCGTGATCGCCGGCCGGGGGCGGGCGCCGGATGGACGAGGGCGCGCTGAGAAAGAGCCGTGACCGAACCTCCCGCAAATCGCGCCATGATCACCCTGGTGGTGATGGCGGCCGCCATCACCCAGATCGTCGATACGACCATCGTGGCGGTGGCCCTGCCGCACATGCAGGGATCGCTGTCGGCCTCCCCGGACGAGATCGCCTGGGTTCTGACCAGCTACCTGATCGCCTCCGGCATCTTCATGCCGCTGACCGGGTATTTCACCGACCGCATGGGCCAGCGCAATTTCCTGATGGTGGGGATCGCCGGGTTCGTGGCCGCCTCGGCGCTGTGCGGGATCGCCACCAACCTGGACGAGATCGTCCTGTTCCGGCTGCTGCAGGGGATCATGGGCGCCGGGCTGGTGCCGCAGGCGCAGGCGATCCTGGTGCAGTCGTATCCGCCGGAGGAACGCGGTCGCGCGATGGCCATCTTCGGCCTGGGGGTGGTGGTCGGGCCCATCCTCGGCCCGACCCTGGGCGGTTACCTGACCCAGGTGCTGTCCTGGCGCTGGACTTTCTACATCAACGTTCCGATCGGCCTGTTCGCCTTCATCGGCGCGTGGCTGTTCGTGCCCGACAGCGAGCGCCGCGAGCGCCGCATGGACTGGACCGGGTTCGCCTGGCTGGTGATGGCGGTGGGCGCGCTGCAGTTCATCCTCGACCGCGGCACGCGCTATGACTGGTTCTCCTCCGACGTGATCCGGATCTCCGCGGTGCTCAGCGGGATCGGCTTCGTGCTGCTGCTGCGGCACACCTGGCGGCACGGGCGCAAGGCGGTGTTCGACCTGCACGTCTTCCGCGACCGGAACTTCGGCTTCGCCACGCTGATCTTCTCGGTGTTCATGTTCAGCATGTACGGGATGATCACCCTGCGGCCGATGCTGATCGAGACCCTGCTGGGCTACCCGGCACTGGCCACCGGCCTGATCATGGCCCCGCGGGGGCTGGCCTCGATGGCCGGGATGTTCCTGGTCAGTCGCATGATCAACCGCACCGGGCCGCGTCCGCTGGTCATCGCCGGCGCGGCGACCTTCACCGTCGGCGTGCTGGCGATGACCCGGTACAACCTGCAGGTCGACACCTGGTGGCTGGTCTGGCCCACGATCGTGCAGGGCTTCGGGGTCGGACTGGCGTTCGTCCCCCTGGCCACGGTCGCCTTCCAGACACTGCCGGAGTCGGACGCCCACGAGGCCGCCGGCGTGCGGCAGCTGTGCCGCACCATCGGCGGCTCGATCGGGGTCGCCGTGGGCGCCGCGCTGTTCGCGCGCCAGGGCCAGGTGAGCTGGAACCAGCTCGGTGCCCACATCAACCCGTACAACCCCGCAGTGGCCGATACTCTTTCCCGGCTCGGCCTGGAGGGCATAACCCACCGCGCGGGTGCCCTGTTCGCCAGCATCCTGCACCAGCAGGCGGCGCTGCAGGCCATGGTCAACGTGTTCCTGGTGCTCGGGGTCAGCGTGCTCGCGACCCTGCCCCTGCTGCTTCTGTTGGGCCGCGTGCAGCAAAGCAAGACGGTCACCTGATCCGCACGCGGCGGTGCGGTGCCGCCCATCCGCGCGCGCCCGGCAAAGCGCACGACGGGGCCGGGACCTGACAATAGCCGCTGGAACATTGGTACTTGCAATGCGGCGTCCCGTACGGATCTACTACGCCGGACGGGCGCGCAAGATAAGGCCGACGGCATGACCGACAGGCAGACAACCCCGGTCCGCGGGTGGGGAGCGCTGCTGGCGGCGGCGCTGCTGGGCTCGCTGCTCACGGCGGTGCTGCTGTCGGGCGCCGGCTACCTGCTGCTGCGCCACCTGCTCGCCCACCGCGTACCCCTGGGGCACCGGCGCCTCGCGGTCTCGATGCCCGACCGGATTCCGCTCCGGGTCCGCGTCACCACCCCGGTACGGGCACGCCTGGACACCCGCATCCCGATCACCGCGCCGGTCGACCAGGTCTTCCGCGTGCCGATCGACCAGTCGATCCGCGCCCGCGTGCGCTTCGATCACAAGGTGCCGGTGCACGCGGTGTTCACCTACGACGGCAAGATCCCGTTCCACCAGTCGATCCACGTGGATGCGACCGTGCAGACGCACCTCCTGGGGATCCCGCTGCACGTCCCGGTCAAGGGCACCATTCCCGTGGACACGCAGGTCCCGGTGCACCTGCGCGTTCCCATCGACCAGGACGTGCGGATCCGTTTCGCCGGCCCGCTGCGAGCGCACGTGAAACAGGTAATGAAGATACCGCTGAAGACCGAGGTGCGTACCACGGTGCCCGTGCACGGCAGCCTCGAGGCCCACCTGACCGGTCCGCTCCGGGTGCAGGCGCGCATCCTCGAGCCCGCGCTGCCGGTGATCCCCCGCGTGCTGAATCCCGACCTGCCGCCGCTCGGCGGCTCGAGGTAGCCCCGGCGGCCCGGGAGACGTCAGTCCCCCGCCTGCCGGCGCCGCTCGTCGACCCAGTCCATGACGTAGCACATGACGTGCGCGCCGAGCCCCAGCACCACCCCGGCCCGTTCCCGGGCGGCCTGCGCGTTGCCGCGCCGCACGGCTGCGGCAATGGCACGGTATTCGTCGAAGGCGCGGTATTCCTCCGCGAGCAGGGGCCGCAGCAGTCCCAGGTAACGGTCGTAGCCGTCGCGCATGGCGTTGAAAACCAGCCGGTAGAGCAGGTTGCCGGACAGGTCCAGCACGCGCATCCAGAAGGCCGCGACCGCCCCCTCCAGGGCCTCGAGGTCGTCCTCCCTGGCCGGCAGCGCAAGCGCCCGGGATTCCAGCTCGTCCGCCTGCGCCGGCGTCGCCCGCAGCGCCGCCAGGCCCGCGGCGTCGGTGCCCAGGGCCAGGCGCAGGTCGATGATATTGCGCGCGACGTCGGTATTGATCCGCCCGTCCCGGGAGCGCAGCAGCTCGTCGAGCAGGTTCATGCTGCCGCTTTGCCGGTAATCCAGCACGCGGGTGCCGTGGCCCTGGCGCGATACCACGACCCCGGCCTGCTGCAGGCGCTTGATGGCCTCCCGCACCGCGCCCCGGTTGCTGCCCAGGTGCTCGGCCAGGGTCCGCTCCGGCGGGATCGCCGAGCCCGGCGGGTACGTCCCGTCGAGGATCTCGCGCAGCAGCACGCGGAACGCGCCTTCGCCGATGCGTACGGGCGCGTCGTCACCGGAATCGGCGTCGCCGGGCACGGCCCGGCCGGCGCGCCGGGCCGCCCGCCGCGCGACGAAGATGCTCTCGAGGTAATCCTGCAGGTGTGCGTAGCGTGTTTTCGACGCCGCGGACCCGTCCTGCGCCATTCCGGCTCCCCCCTGTACGTGATCGGCCACGTGGCCGCCGGCTCGCCCGCGTCGAGGCGAGCCACGACCCTCCGGACCCCGCGGTGCCGAAATCGCCGCTTCTTCGTGTTCTCGGCGGAGCACATCCGCCGCGGCCGGCCCAGTTTACCAGTCTTCCGGGAGGCATTGTCACGGCGCCCGGTGCGCCCGGGCCGGGCCCTCGGGGAGCAGCTCGCCGAACGCCTGCCGTGCCCACTCCGGCAGCGAGGCGCGGCGACAGGAGCCGGCGAGGCGGCCGTCCAGGAAACGCAACAGGAAGCGATGCTCGCGGCGGGGATCGCTGTTGTCGTACACGAACGCCTCATCGATCAGGCTCACCGCGGTCACGGCGTTGCGCAGCGCGAGCGGATGCTCGGCCCGGATCCGGTCCTCCGGGATACCGTGTCCTCCCATGCGCACGCGGGTGACGACGCGCCCCACGGCGATCGCGGGAGTGGCGACGTGGACATGGATCAGGACGACCCGGAAGCCGGCCCTGCGCGCCCGGCGGATCAGCTCCAGGGAGTCGCCGCCGGCGATCCCGAGGCGCAGGATGAAGGAGCCGCCGGCGGCCATCAGCCCGTCACGCCAGGCGGCGGCAGCACGCTCGGCATCCTCCGTATGGCCCCCGGGGTCCGCCGGCCAGCGCTGCCACAGGATCTCCTGGCTGTCCACCCAGGGCACATTGCAGCGGGGCGCCAGACGCCGCCGGAAGAACGTCCGCCGGCCGGCTCCCGGCACGCCGGCGAGGAGCCACAGGACGGGACGGTTCACGCTCACCCCCGCGCCAGGATCCGCACGCTGTCGTCGGGCTGGATCTCGACCATCTCTCCCCGTGCGTCGATCCCGTCGCGCGGGCCCGCGCCTCACAGGTGCCCGGCGAGCCAGCCGAGCACCTTGCGGTCCGGATGCGAGGGCCCGAAGTGCATCCGGCCCCGTCCCACTCGCCGCTCCCAGGTCCACAGGGCCACCCCGCGAAACCGCGCGCTGGCCGGCTGCGCACGGATCGCCGCCAGCGCGGCCCGGACGTAGTCCAGCTGGCTCGGCCCGCCCGGGCTGAGTCGGCAGCCGGGGCCGCGGCAGGTCTGGAACTCGTGGTAGCCGGCCGCGGCGGGGATCGCGTACTGGTAGGGGATGTCCAGCCTGGCCGCCCAGCCGTGCATGTTCCGCGCTTCCGCCCGCACCTGCCGGCGGTACGCCGCAAGCGAAGTCTGGTGGCCCGGGGCCGCCGAGCCCAGGTCGTAGAGCGCGTCGACGAGGTAACCGTTGTGGTGCGCGTGCAGGATCGCGGCGACATTCCGCGCGGACGCGCTCCCCGGCCGGATGCTGTGCGCGGTGGTGAATATCGAGAAGAAGCGTCCGTCCGGATGCCTGCTGTCGACGCAGCCGAAGCGTCCCGAGGCTCCCGAGAAGTCCCGTGCGATGCGCATGTAGAACCAGTACTGCCCGTTCCGGTGGTCGACGCGGAAGGGCTCGATATCGAACTGGATGCCGTCCGCGTCCGGATCCGCGCACACGCGCCGCGCGACCTTGTCGGCGAAGCGCCCGGCCTGCGCCGGCGACAGCCGGTCGAACCCGCGCAGGCTGCCCCGGTAGTGGCCGCGGATGCTGCCGTCGATCACCGGTGCGACCATCACCGGCTGCCCGCCGCCCGTGTCGATCCCCTCGCGGTAGGCCGCGGCCGAGCGGTGGGCGGCGCCGTGCGGCCGGTAGGTGACCACCAGGTCGCCCGGGTCCGGGCAGGCCGGGGCCCCGTTGCCAGCCTCTTGGCAGTACATCTCCAGGTCTCCGGCGTAGCTGTAGATCATGCTGATCCGGTGCCCGGTGCCGGCCTCGCGGTTGTACGCGTTAAGGGCGTCGACCCAGCGGCCCGGGTCGACGTGGTGATTCCCCGTGCCGGACTGGTCATAGACCCAGACCGCGTTCGCCCGCGGCGGCAGCTTCGGATACGGCGCCGCGGCGACGGCGAGCGCGGCGAAGCCGAGTCCGCCGGCCAGCGCCGCCGCGCGCGGCAGTGCCCGCCGATACCGGCGGCCCCGGCCGCGCATGCGCGTCGTGCGTCCCCGCATCGCGAGCCGGCTACTCCACGGTCACCGACTTGGCGAGGTTGCGCGGCTTGTCCACGTCCTGGCCGAGCAGTACCGCCGCGTGATAGGCGAGCAGCTGCAACGGGATCGTATAGGCCATCGGCTGCACCAGCGGAGGCACGCGATGCAACCGGATCACGGAGGTGTTCTGCGCACCCTCGAAGTCCTCCGGCGTATCCGTGAGGATCAGCAGACGGCCTCCGCGGGCCTGCACCTCCCGGATGTTGCCCTTCAGCTTGCTCGCGGTGCCGCTGTTGGGGGCGAGGCAGATCACCGGCATGTCCTCGTCCACCAGCGCCAGCGGACCGTGCTTGAGCTCGCCGCCGGCATGCGCCTCGGCGTGCAGGTACGAGATCTCCTTGAGCTTTAGCGCGCCTTCCTGCGCCACCGGGTACATGGGTCCGCGCCCCAGGAACAGGGCCTGTCCGCGGTCGATGATGCTGCGCGCCTGGCCGCGCACGACGTGCTCGATCGCCAGCGCATCCCGGATCGCGCTGGGCGCCATGCGCAACTGCTGCACCCACTCCGCCTCGCGCGCCGGCTCCAGCGCGCCCGTCCGGCCAAGCATCACGGCGAGCAGCGAGAGACACCCAAGCTGCGCGGTGAACGCCTTGGTCGAGGCCACGCCGATTTCCGGACCGGCATGGCTCAGCAGGGCCAGGTCCGCCTCGCGCACCAGGGTGCTGTGAGCCACGTTGCAGATCGCCAGGGTCGCCCGGTAGCCGCCGGCGCGGGCCATGCGCAGAGCCGACAGCGTGTCGGCGGTCTCGCCGGACTGCGACAGTGCAACGAACAGGCTGCCGTCCGGCACGACCGGGTCGCGGTAGACGTACTCGCTGGCCCGCTCGACAGTGCAGGGCACGCGCGCGTGCGCCTCGATCTGGTAACGCGCCACGAGCCCCGCGTGGAAGCTGGTGCCGCAGGCCACGACGTGCACGTGGCGCACTTCCCGCAGCAGCTCCTCCACGGGCATGCCGAACAGGTCGTCGGCCACCCGGGGCCCGTCCAGGCGCGGGGCGAGGGTGCGGGCGAGGGCGTGATCCTGCTCATGGATCTCCTTGAGCATGAAGTGGGGATAGCTTCCCTTGTCGATCTCCGTGTCCGACAGGCTCGCGGTCTGCAGCTCCCGCCGGACGGGCTCGCCCCGCTCGTCCCAGATCAGGAGCTGATCGGGGGTCATTTCGGCGACGTCGCCCTCCTCGAGGGCAACGAAGCGATCCGTGACGGGGATCAGCGCGGCCAGGTCCGAGGCGACGAAATGCTCGTGCTCACCGACCCCGACCAGCAGGGGGCTGCCTCGCCGCGCGACCACGACGCGCTCGCGCTGCTCCCGGCCGATCACCGCAATCGCATAGCTGCCGCGCAGCTGCCGGCAGAAGCGGCGCACCGCCTCGCCCAGGTCGTGCGTCTGCCGGAGATGGAAATGGATGCCGTGAGCGATCACTTCCGTATCGGTGTCGGACTCGAAGCGGTAGCCCTGCTCCACCAGCCAGGTGCGCAGCTCGATGTCGTTCTCGATGATGCCGTTGTGCACCACCGCCACCGAACGGTTCGAAACCTGCGGATGCGCATTGATCTCGACCGGTGCCCCATGCGTGGCCCAGCGCGTGTGCGCGATCCCCACCGACGATTCAAGGTCGGCGTCATCCAGCTTGGCGGCCAGGTCGCTGACGCGCCCGACCGTGCGCTGGGCTTCGATGCCCCTGCCGTCGAGCAGGGCGGCGATGCCGGCCGAGTCGTACCCGCGGTACTCCAGCCGGCGCAGGCCATCCACCAGCACGGGGGTGAGATTTCGTCTGCCTGTCGCACCGATCAATCCACACATGGTTCATGCTCCCTTGCTTGTCCGTCGAGACGATAGGAAGCAGTGACGACCCCCACGCCATGCAGGCAATTCGCGTGCCAGCCATCACCGCCCTTGGTGCGAACCCGCCGGGACCGGGCCGGACGCGCGCAAGTCCCGGACACGCTTGGCAGGTGACGGTTTCAGTCCGCCACTGGCGGGACCGGCCACGCCGGGCCGACGGCACCGGCCGGAGGCTGCGGTTGCGTTCTGCCACGACACCCGCATCACGGCGCCCGCGGATACGCCGCAGGGCCCGGCATGCACGGCCTCCGGCGCGCCTGCCGCGCCGCCTGCGAGACGAGCCCACGGAGCGGGACCATCCAGGGGTGTCCCTGACCGGCAACAGAGTGTATACCCCGCCGACTCAGTGACTTGCGTCGCCGCACCTGCACCGCGTGTCGTCTCCCGGCGACGCTTCCACCCCGCCGGCAGGTCCGCGACCGGCGCCCCGGGCCGGCCACCGACGGCGCCCGGGCCCTGCGTGATCGGCCCTCGGCGCGTTCCCGGCATTGCCTGGCACGTCGTTTGCATCCGCCGTGGCGGGCGCAGACTGCGACCCGGACAACCTTGCCGACGCGACCAAGGAGGTGGCCATGAAGACCGCACGCATTCTCGCGGGGCTGTCGATTCCGCTGCTCGCACTGGGGCTGAGCGCCTGCGGCATGAATCACGGCGGCGGTAGCGCAAGCAACGGGCAGTCGTCCCGGCCGGCACAGCCGATGGGCGGCAATGGCGGTTCCGGGGGAAGCTCCGGCACCGGCAGCATGGGCAGCGCGCCGACGCAATCGGGCGGCGGCTCCACCGCGGGTTCGTCGGGTCGCGGCTCCTCCACGGGACCGGGCTGAGGCCCGGAACCGGGTTCACGCCCGTCCGTTCGGACCCTGCTGCTGGCGGAGTCGCTCCCCCCCCCGAGCAGTGACGCACCGGCGCTCTCCGGCGGGAGACCGGGCGGACGGGCTTTCCTTCCAGGCGACAGGGAAGCGGTGGCGGACGGTGGCGCGCACCGGTCGCTGCCGCGGCCCCGCTCCGGACAACCGGACGACATCTCCTCGACGGCGTTGCCGCCGGTCACGGCACGGACCGGCCGGCAGTGACCCGGAGGCGGTTGACACAAGGAAGATCGCATGACGCACGAGCGGAACAGCGGGTGTTGGACGCTGGCGGCGATGACCGCGCTGGCACTGGTGCTTTCGGCGCCGGCGGCGGGTGCGGCCGGCAAGCCCGCCCAGGGCGGCAACGGACACGGCACCTGGGCGCAGTTTCTCGATCAGGTCCGCAGCCAGGCGGCCGGCTCGCCGGCCGCGAAGGCGGCGCACGCGGACGTCCGGGCCGGCCAGGCCGACGCCTCCGCCGCGGAACACGATACCGGTCTGAGCCTCGACGGCAACACCCAGTACTATCCGAACGGCGTCGGTGCAGGGGCCAGCAGCGGCTTCACCAACCTGCGCCAGCGCGCCGAGATCCGGGTCGACTGGAACATGCTGGACTTCATCGCCCGCCGCGGCGGACGCATAGACCGCGCGCAGGCCAGGAAACAGCTGGCACGTGCCAAGGCCCGACAGGCCCGGCTGCAGGCCGCCTCGCAGATCGTGGATGACGCCGCATGCGCGTGGGCCACGCCGCGTCGGACGAAGGCCCTGCAGCGCGCCAGGCACGACGCGCGGCTCGCCCTGAAGCACGCCCGCGCCGCCGAGAATGCGCCGTCTACCGCACTGGCACGCAAGGCCGAGCAAATGACGCCGACCGCGGCGAGCCTGGCGGGCCAGATCCAGGCACGGCTGGCGGGACTCGAAACGTGCAGCGGCCCGGTCCCGCGCCTGCCCGGCGAATGGTCGGCGCTGCCCTTGCAGGCCCCGTCCGGCGGCGCCGTGACGGCGCTGGCGCGCCACGATCCCCGGGTCGCCGAGCTCCGGGCACGTGCCGCCGTGAGCGAAGGCCGCGCCGGCTCCCTGACAGCCGACGGCGTCAAGATCCGCCTGTTCGGCGGCTACGTGGCCGAGCGCCGCCAGGATCTGGCGGGCACCCAGACCGGGCCGGAGATCGGCGCGTCGATCACGGTGCCGCTGGGTTCGGCGGGGGGAGACAGCCGCGCGGCGGCGCAGTGGCGCGCACGGTCCCTGTCGCTCCAGGCGCAGGCCATGCTGAGACAGCGCCAGCGCCAGCTCCGCCAGCTCCGGCAGCAGTGGGCCCGGGCGGCGGCGCGGATCGAGAGCACCGGGGATCAACTGCGGCAGGCGCACCGCCAGCTTCACCGTCTCGAGCTGCGTGCGGCGCACCAGGCCGCAGGGAATACGCCGGAACCATGGGAGATCGAGCTGCAGCGCGCCCGGCTTTGGCTCGACGTCGACCGGATGTGGCAGGCGCGACGGCAATGGGTCCAGTCGGTCCTGACCTGGACCCTGCGGTCACCGAAATACCTGCAGGAGCACCACCACGGCCACGGCGCTCCCGCCAGCGGGCTCTGTGCCCCGCTGGCCGGGTGCCCCTCGTAAGGGCGCCCCTGCAGCTCGGGGCCGGTCACGCCGCAAGCGGCAACCGGTGGGGCAATGCAGCAAGGAGAGGACACGCGAGATGAGCGTACGGCGGAATTTCCAGTTCGACGGCATGCCGACGTCCTACGAGCTGATCGAGCTCGGCGGGCTCGAGCGGGGCACGGACGAGAGCGCGGCCGTCAAGGCGACCCTGGGCGAGCCGGTGCAGGGTGCACTGATCGATCGCAGCACCCTGCCCCTGATCATCGTGGGGTACGATCCGCGGCGCCTGACCGAGGTGCTCCTCGAGCAGCGGACCGAGCCGGAAACCTCGTTGCGTCCGATCGCCGTGGCGGGCATCCAGAGCGCCAGCGACGCACCGGCGGTCGATCAGCTGGCGGATCTGGTTATCGCCCCCCATGCCCCGGCCAACCAGCTGAACGCGGCGCGCGAGGCGCTGCTGGAACTGTCCCTGAAGCTCCGGGAGCTGCCGGTCGGAGAGGATGACGGCGCGCTGCGACTGTTGCAGTACCTCGATACCCGCGGCAGACCCCTGCAGCCGGTGCTCGATCCCGCCTCACGCATGGCGTACCGCTATCCCGTGGCGGAACGGATGCTCGACACCTCGGTGGCGCACGTACTGGAACTGCTGACCGACATGTCGCGCTACGGCCTGCTCAGCCGCGGCGTGGTCGACCGCCTGTACGTGTGCCCCGACTGCAACAGCTATCGCATTCCGGTCAAGGAGCTGTGCCCGGAGTGCCACGGCCCGGATGTCGCCATGGAAGTATCCATCCACCATTTTCGCTGCGGCTACGTGGCGCCCGAGTCGGCATTCCGTCGCACGGAGCGCCCGATCTGCCCCAAGTGCCACGACCCCTTGCGCCACGTCGGCGTGGAATACAACCGCCCCGGACAGTTCGTGGTCTGCGGCGGCTGCGGCTACTGGGCGACGGAGCCGGAGCTGCGCGCCTGGTGCGTGGACTGCAATCGCCTGTATGCCCCCGAAAACCTGCGCGTGGTCCGCGTGCACCGGTTCGCGCCGACCGCCAGCGCCCGCCGGGTGGCGCGCGCGGGCACATGGCACCCGGGGCGCGAACGCCTGAGCCCGCGCGACGCACGCCGCGGGCCCGCCACCGCGGGCGACGAGCCGATCGACGTGGAGGCGGTGGACGAGGACGGCGGCCCCCCGACCCAGAACCGCGAAATGCTGCGCAAGCTGATCGAAATGGCGCGGCCGCCGGAATGGCCGATGACGCTTTATCTCGCGCGGGTGCGGGTCCCGGGAACGGCCAGCGACGACCGGCACCTCTGGATTCGCAAGGCGGAGCAGGCCCTGAGCCGGGCGCTGGGCCGGCGAGACATGATGACCCGGGTCGGGCCCGACAGCTTCCTGCTGGTGATGCCCGAATCCGAACAGAAGAAGGCACCGAGCGCCCGCGATATCGAGCGCTGGATGCGAAAGCGACTGGGCGTGGCGCTCGAGATCGGGCGCATCGAGGCGGACCGGGCGCTGCAGCTCCTGGACCGGGCGGGCTAGCGATGTACGGGCTCGAGAACAGCCTGTGGCAGTTCCTGCACGCAAGCGTGGCATGGATCCTGGATCTCACGCCGAGGCAGGCGCTGCTGATGCTGTGGCCGTTCCTCCTTCTTTCCCTGCCGCGATACATGCTGACCGGCCTGTTCGTGTTCCTGCTCTCGTTCCGCCCGGAGCCCCGCGAGAAGGCCCGATTCATGCAGCGACTCGCCCGGGAGCAGCCAATGGTTTCCATCCTGCTGCCCGGATACAACGAGCACGACACGCTCGAGGGCACGGTGCTGTCGCTGCGGGAGCAGAGCTACCCCAACTTCGAGATCATCGTCGTCAGCGACGGTTCGGACGACGGCATGGACAAGGTGGGGCGCAAGCTCGCGGCACGCGGATGGGTCCGGTTCTTCGACCACAAGATCCGGGGCGGCAAGGTATCAGCGGCCAACTTCGCGCTCGAAGCCGCGCGCGGTGACTACATCGCGATCTGCGATGCCGACTCGACCTTCGACCGCGATGCCATCTGGCACCTCATGGCCGAGTTCTATCGTCCCGACGTCTATGCCGTGGCCGGAAACCTGCGCGTACGCAACGCGGACGCGAACCTGCTCACGCGCTGCCAGGCAATGCAGTACGTGCTGTCGATCGGGCTGGGCCGGCGCGTCTCGGCGATGCTGGGCATCCTGTTCATCGTGTCCGGCGCTTTCGGCGCCTTCCGCCGGGATGCGCTCGAACGCGTCGGGGGCTGGGATACCGGCCCCGGGGAGGATGCCGACCTGACGATCAAGCTGCGCATGCTGGGGGGCCGGGTCGCGTTCGCACCCCTTGCCATGTGCATGACCGACGCGCCGGACAAGTGGTGGGGCTATTTCAAGCAGCAGATGCGCTGGAACCGCAGCACGGTCCGCCTGCGCCTGGGCAAGTACTCCCGCGTATTGCGGCCCGGCCATCCGTTCCGATGGTCGAACCTGCTGGCCTCGCTGGACGTGGTGGTGTTCCAGGTGGTCTTCGGCTTCACCTTCCCGGTGTATCTGGTATGGCTGTTCTACAACTACCCCCGGGAGTTTCCCTACTTCGTCGTGGGCGTTTCGCTGCTCTACGTCTGCGTCAACTTCGTCAGCTACGGGCTGGCGCTGGCGCTGAGCGAACGGCCCCGCGAGGACGTCAAGCTCCTGCCCTATCTCCCGCTGTACGGGCTGTTTTCGGGCTGGTATCTGCGCACGGTGCGGATCCTCGCCTACCTGGATGAACTGTTCTTCCGCAGCTCGTACCGGGAGCCGTATGTACCCGAGTACGTACAGAAAGAAACCAGGAAGACACACCCATGGTAAAGAATCGCAATCAGGCCCCGCTGCCGGACGACTACTCGGAGCCCTACATCGAGGCACGGGACGATCCGTATGGCCACGCCCCGCCGCAGGATTTCCGCGGTGGCGACGATCGCCTGCCACAGCTGCGCGATCCCGGCATGCCCGACCATGGGCGGCCCTGGCGGCAGTGGCACATGCAGCACGCGGACCTCGATACGGCGCCGCTGGAAGTGACCGCCCCGAAGCGCCCGCAGTGGGGACGCTTCCTTTACATCCTGATCATCCTGGCCCTGGCGCTGTTTGCCGGAAACATGATCTATCAGCACGTGTTCTGGCTGAACGCCTCGGGCGAGGTCAGCGGACAACAGTACCAGCTCTCGCCGTCGCAGACGGTGCGGGTGGAGAAGGTGCTGGTGCATCCGACCGACAAGGTGAAGAAGGGCCAGGTCCTGGCCCGCTTCACCAGCCCGCAGCTGCAACAGGCGCTGGCCCGCGACCTGTCCAACATCGCCGATCTCGAGGGCAAGATGGCCAACGGCGGTGCCGCACCGGGAAGCGGCGGCAGCATCGGCAGTCTCAAGGCCGACATCCAGTCGCTGCAGGCGCAGGAGCAGTACCTGTCACGGCAGCTCCGGCAGCAGAACCAGCAGGTCGACCAGCTCCGGCAACTGGTCAGCCAGGGCGCCGCGGCACCCGCCGACCTTCAGCAGGCCCGCATGCAGCAGGCGCAAACACAGTCGCAGTACAACCAGGTGCAGGCCAAGATCCGGGCCGACCGCAGTCGCATTCACCAGCTCGGCTCGGCGCAGTCCAAGGGCCAGATGCAGGCGCGCCTGCGCGCCCTGAAGCAGCTGCGCCAGAGCCTCAAGCAGCGGCTGGGCAACCTGGTGCTGAAGGCCCCTGCAGCCGGGGTCGTGGCCAGGGTCCCTGCCACCACCGGCGAGACCCTGCGTGCCGGCCAGCAGGCGGTGGTGCTGGTACAGCGCGGCACCCTGCGCACCTACCTCTACTTCCCGCCGGCCGCCAGCGACCGGCTGCACCGGGGCCAGACACTGCCCATCACCCTGCCCAACGGCAGGCACGTGCCGATGCGCATCAGCAAGATCTATCCGTCGATGCAGGCGGTGCCGCAGCAGCTCCAGCCGGCAAGCGGCAAGCAGGGCAACCAGGCCCAGGTGGTCGTGGCGGCGGAGCCGGCCGGACGACAGGCCGAGGCCACGCTGCGGCAGCTGGAGTCCGGAACCCCGGTCAACGCACGCGTCTCGCGCTGGCCCGTCCCGGAATCGCTGAAGCGCCTCTCCGTGAAGCTCCGGCACATCCTCTGAAGACCGGCGGACGGCGCAAGGCAGACAGACATCGGAGGTGACCGTCATGGATCTGGCACTCGCAACACGGGCACGCGAGGCGGCCCGCCCGGCCCGGGGCCGCGCGCCCCTTCCGGAGGTCCGGAGCGCGGCCATCGGGGTGGTGGGGCTCGGCTACGTCGGCCTGCCGCTCGCGGTGGCGTTCGGACGCGAGCTGCGCGTGCTCGGCTACGATATCGACGAGACGCGCATCGGCGACCTGCGGGCCGGTCGCGATCGCACCCGCCAGGTGCAGCGGGACGATCTCGCCCGGGCACGGCGTCTGCGGTTCAGCAGCGAGCGCGAAAAGCTCCAGGCATGCAACGTCTACATCGTCACCGTCCCGACCCCGGTCGACCGCTACAAGCGCCCGGACCTGTCGATGCTGCGGGCGGCGAGCCGCGCGGTGGGCGAGACGCTGGCTCCCGGCAACGTGGTGATCTACGAGTCGACGGTCTACCCCGGCGCCACCGACGAGGTCTGCATTCCGATCCTGGAGGAGGCTTCCGGGCTGCGCTGCGACGAGGACTTCCACGTCGGTTACAGCCCCGAGCGGATCAATCCGGGCGACAGCGAGCATGACCTGGCGCGGATCCGCAAAATCACGGCCGGCTCGAATCCGGACGCGGCCCGCTTCGTGGACCGCCTCTACCGCCGGATCATCACCGCCGGAACCCATCCGGTCAGCGACATCCGCACGGCGGAGGCGGCCAAGGTCATCGAGAACACGCAGCGCGACGTCAACATCGCGCTGGTCAACGAGTTCGCCATGCTGTTCCGGCGGCTGGGCCTGAATTCGCGGGAAGTCCTCGACGCCGCGGCAACCAAGTGGAATTTCCTGCCGTTCCGGCCGGGCCTGGTGGGCGGCCACTGCATCGGCGTGGATCCCTACTACCTCACCCAGAAGGCCCAGGAGATCGGCTACTTCCCCGAAATGATCCTCGCGGGACGGCGGATCAACGACGGCATGGGACGCTACATCGTCGAAAGCGTCATCCGGCTGATGGCCCGGCGCTGCATCCAGATCGTGGGCGCCCGGGTCCTGATCATGGGCATGACCTTCAAGGAGAACTGTCCGGACCTCCGGAACTCGCAGGTGCGCCACCTGATCGACGGCTTCGGACACTATCGCGCCCGCGTGGACGTCTGGGATCCCTGGGCCGGGGCGGAGGAGGCACGTGAGGAATACGGCGTGACGCCGATCCCGGAGCCGGAGCGGGCCGCCTACGACGTGGTCGTCCTGGCCGTGGCGCACCGGGAATTCGTCACCATGGACGCCGAAGCCATCCGCGCACTATGCCGGCCGAGCGGTGTCGTATTCGATGTCAAGCGCGTACTCTCGTCGAACGTCGCCGACGATGGGCTGTAATCGCGCGACTTCCACTGTCGCCCCGTACGCGATGCCGCGGGGCCCGGGCATGCACGGCCGGCACCACCGGTGCGCCAATCACGGGACATGCAAAAACGATGAATCATGGAGCCTGACACCATCGCCAGGGCCCGGGAACGCAGCAGGATCCCCGGCATACCGGGGCCCGTCGTCCTCGGCGGGCTCCTGTGCATGCTGGGCGCGATGACCGCGAGCCCCGCCATGGCCGCCGGCAGTCACTTCGACTTCGGCGACGTCGTCGCGAAGGCGAAGAAGCTGGCCTCGCATTCCTGGCACGAGCCCGGCAAGGTGCCGGATTTCCTGGGCAAGCTCGGCTATTCCCGTTACGAGAAGATCCAGCTCAGGCCCAAGCAGTGGCTGTGGAGCGGCAACCGGTCGCGTTTCCAGATCGGCCCCATCTCGCCGGGCTACCTGTACGACCACACGGTCAAACTGCACGTCGTCGACCGCTCCGGGGTGCACGTGGTGGCCTACGACAAGAACGCGTTCAGCTACCCCAGCGAGCAGCTCCGGCACAAGATCCCGGCGAACCTGGGATATGCCGGATTCCAGGTCAGCTACCCGTTCGGCAAGGGGCGCTCGGACCGCCAGTCCCTGCTGGTCTTTCTCGGCGCCACCTATTTTCGCGGCATGGCCCGGGGCCAGCGGTTCGGCGCCTCCGCGCGGGGCATCGCCATCGACACGGGCCTGCCTTCGGGTGAGCAGTTTCCGCTGTTCACCCAGTACTGGCTGGTCCGCCCCGACCGCAATGCCCGGGTAATGCAGTTCTACGCACTGATGCGGGGAAAGAGCCTCACCGGCGCCTACCACTTCACGCTCTACCCCGGCCGGCCCACGCGGCTCCGGGTCCGGGCGGTGCTGTTCACCCGCAGCGGCATCAAGCTGCTGGGCGTGGCGCCGCTGACGAGCATGTTCCTGTACGGATCCAACACGCCCCGCCCGGCCGACAACTGGCGCCCGCAAGTGCACGACTCGGACGGCCTGCTGATCCACAACGGCACGGGCGAGTGGCTGTGGCGGCCACTGTTCGATCCCGCCCAGCTGCAGACCTACTATTTCGACGCACGGAACCCCACCGGCTTCGGCCTGCTGCAGCGCGAAACCCGGTTCTCCATGTACCAGTCGCTGGCCGCGCGCTACGACAAGCGGCCGAGCATCTGGGTGCAGCCGAAAGGGAAGTGGGGCAAAGGCCACGTGGTGCTGCTGGAAATTCCCAGCGACTCCAACAACAACGACAACATCGACGCGTTCTGGAGCCCGGGGTCGCAACCCGGCCCCGGCCGGAAGCTCGACTACCGCTACACGCTGACCTTCGGCGGGCCGGGGATCACCGGCGAGCCCATGGGCCACGTCGCCTCGACGCGGATCGGCAGCGCCGCCACGGACGGCCAGTCCGACCATCACAAGGGCACCTACCACATCAACGTCGATTTCGCCGGAGGTCCCCTGGCGAAGCTCGGCTCAGACGCCCAGGTGGTGGGCGTGGTATCGCCGGAGAACGGCGGGAAGGTGCTGGAGCACTACGTGCAGTACATCCCGCCGCTGCACCAGTGGCGACTGGACATCGTCGCGCGGCCGGCAGCGCCCGGCAAGGCACTGCGCCTGCGCGCCTATCTCAAGAGCGGCAAGCGCACCCTGACGGAGACCTGGAGCTACAAGCTGCCACCGGACAACGGCATCCTCAGTGCGAGCAAGTGACATGGACGGGAACACGTGCATCACGGCCCTTACGCGCGCGGTGACTTACCTGCGCCTGGCGAACGCGCGGCGCGGCACGCAGGCCTGCCACCGCGCGCTCACGGCAGTGCAGGACGCGGTCGAGCGGGGGCGCGGGCGGATTATCGCGCACACCCTGGACGAACTCGAGGATGCAAACCCCGTCTCCGCGGCGTCGCCGCGGTCCCCCGCCCCGCCACTGGAGCGCGGACACATCGGTTATCGGCGGACGCAGACCCGGGACGCGGCGCGCGCCGGGCGTGTCCCGTTCCGGCATCGCCCGTGGCGCTGGGCCGCCTGGCGCCGGCGGAGCCTGATGACGCTGCTGGTGATCTCGCAGACCCTGTTCGCCTCGTACTTCCTGCTCGGGGTCCTGCCCTACCAGCGGGTGAACGTCCTCAGCATCGCGCTGGTGGCGGTATTCGCGGTCCTGTTCGCATGGGTCTCGGTCGGCTTCTGGATGGCGGTCTACGGCTTCGTCTACCGCTGCGCCGGCGGCGACCCCTGGTCACTGCTGCGCAGACATCCGCGTGCCGCGCTGGCACGCACGCCCCTCGCACGGACGGCGGTGGTCATGCCCGTCTACCACGAGCCGGTCGACCGGTGCATGCGCGGCCTGCGGGCCGTCTACCGCTCGCTCGAGGCGACCGGAGAGCTGGAGCACTTCGAGTTCTTCATTCTTTCCGACAGCAGGGAGCCGGACGTCTGGCTGGCGGAGCAGGCCGCGTGGCACGAGCTCTGCCGCGAGCTGGGCGCGCAAGGCCGCATCCACTATCGCCGCCGGATCGTGAACCTGCGCTACAAGAGCGGCAACATCGCCGATTTCCTGCGCCGCTGGGGGCGACTCTTCCGCTACATGGTGGTGCTGGACGCCGACAGCCTGATGGAGGGCGACACCGTGGTGCGCATGGTGCAGCTGATGGAGCGCGAGCCGGGCGTGGGTATCCTCCAGACCGCGCCCCGCATCTGCAATGCCCGCTCACCGTTCGCCCTGGTCCAGCAGTTCGCCAACCGGGTCTACGGCAGCCTGTACACCACCGGGCTGGCGAGCGTGCAGCTCGGCGACGCGGTCTACTGGGGCCACAACGCGATCATCCGGGTGGCGCCGTTCATGCGCCACTGCGGGCTGCGCCGGCTGCGCGGGCCGGGCGTGTTCGGCGGCCCGGTGATGAGCCACGACTTCGTGGAGGCCGCCTACATGGGACGCGCCGGGTACGAGGTGTGGCTGGAGCCGGAGCTCGACGGCAGTTACGAGGAGTCGCCGCCGACGCTGCTGGACGAGCTGGCCCGCGACCGCCGCTGGTCCAAGGGCAACCTGCAGCACCTCTGGCTGGTGCTGTTCGGGCGGCGCATTTCGGTGCCGCAGCGGCTGGCGCTGGTCAACGGGGTGTTCTCGTACGCCACCTCGCCCCTCTGGTTCCTGTTCCTGGCGCTGACCACGGTCCAGGTCGCGCGCTTCACCCTGTGGCCGATCGACTACTTCCCGCAGGGCCACACCCTGTTTCCCCTGTGGCCCGTATGGCACCCGACCTGGGCGATCCAGCTCGCCTGCACCACGGCCTTCCTGCTGTTCATGCCGAAGCTGCTGGCGTTCGTGGACGCCGCCGTGCGGACGCGGCTGCGGCGCGCCTACGGCGGCCCATGGCGGCTGTTCGCGGGGATCGTGATGGAGAGCGTCGCCTCCGCGGTGTTCGCGCCGATCCGCATGGTCTTCCACACCCGTTTCGTTACCGAGGCGCTGTGCAACCTGCACGTGCCGTGGGCGGGTCAAAACCGCGGCGAGGAGATCTCCTGGGGACTGGCGCTTCGCACCAGCGCCGGGATCACGCTCCTGGCGGCCGCGTGGGCGGGCTTCGCCTGGTTCCTGCAGCCCACGTTCTTCTACTGGTCCCTGCCGGTGGCCGTGCCGCTGGTGCTGTCCGCCCCCCTGGGAGTCTGGCTCAGCCGGCGCGCCGCCGGCATCGCCCTGCGCCGGCGCCGCTACTTCCACGTGGCGGAGGACGATCTGCCACCGCGCCTGATGCAGGACCTGGAGATGCCCCTGGCGCAGGCGTTCGAGCCCCTGCCGGTGGCGGCGTTCGAGGCGGCCGTGATCGATCCCCGGCGCAACCGGCTCCACCGGGCGCTGGGCCGACCGTCACGCGGGCCGCGGGCCGACGACCTCGTGGTGCTGATGCAGCGTTGCCTGTATTCGGGCCGTCAAGCCCTCACCCGGCGCCAGCTGGGCCTGCTGGCGCAGGATCCGGAAGCGCTCGCCTGGCTGCACCACTACGTCTGGCGTTCGCCCGGCGGCTCCCCCTGGAGCGAGCAGATCGACGAGATCGCCCGCCGGACCACGCACGGCGCGCATCCGCCACCGCCCACCTACGCCCGGTTCGGCGCGCGGCCGGGTGCGTGGCGGCCACAGGCCCGCCTCCGCCGGCCCTGAGCGGGGCGCGGGCTCACAGCGTGCGCAGCACGCGTCCGAGCTTGAGGTGCATGTCGAAGCGCATGTAGACCCCGGCGATCATTTCGTCGACCGCGACCCGGTGGACCGGATCGATCACCGAGGGCGAGTCGTAGGTAAGCGAGCACGGCCCGGTGAAGGCCGCCGGATCGCCGCCCGCATCCCGGTGCAGCAGGACTTCGCCGTACCACTTGACCAGCTGCGTCACGCCGCCCTCTCCGCCGACGGGCGGCAGGTGGCGCACCGAGTACATCGGCGAGGGGCCGTCCAGGAACTCCCCCATGAACGAGGGGTCGAGCCTTGTCGACGGCTTGAGCGTCATGGTCGCCAGGCGCTTGGTGGCGGGACGCTCGAGCTCTCCCTGCACGATGCCCAGCTCGCTGCGCAGGTTGATGCCGGCGAGCTTCTTGGGCGCGCCGAGGATCTCGCGCCCGGCGGCCATGCCGGCGTCGTTGGTGACGTAGATGTAGGGGACGTAGGAGCCGGTCTCACCGTGCTCGTCCCGGACCTGGATGATCGTCAGGAACTCGCGGTAGATGCCCACCGTGCTGAACGGGTAGTCGGCGTACCACACGCCTCCCACCGCCGGTGAGCTCGCCGGCTCCAGGCCTTCGGGAAGCAGCGGCGAGACGTCGCCGGCGATGCTGAACATCGCCATCAGTCCCTCGCAGCCGATGTACTCGATGCCCCGATCCGGATCCACCTGGTAGAGGGGGGAATCGAACGGTATGCCCTTGATCTCCATGTCGGCTCCTTCCGGTGCGCGGCACCGGTCTGGTCAATATGCGGCAATCGGAAGTCGATGCCGTCGCGTGCCTTCAGGGGCGTCCCGCCGCTGCCTGCGCTCCGGCCGCGCCCCGGCGCGGCGCGAGGTCTCCGACCAGGTCGTTGACGGCGTCCAGCGCCAGCACCTCCAGCGTGCCGTCCTCGATCAGGGCGCAGCGGGCGTCGCGGAACAGCTTCTGCACCAGGCTGTCCCCGACCAGCCCCGAGGCGCCGAAGACCTGCACCGCCTCGTGCGCGACCTCGAATGCGACCCTCTTGGCATGGATCTGCGCGGCCCGCGCGTGGGGCGGGGACGCGTCGAAGCTGCGCCGCTCGAACAGACTGCCGTGCACGTGGGCCATGGCGGCACGGACGTAGGCCCGCGCGGTTTCGACCTTCTCGAACATGGCGTAGAGCTTGAGACGGATGTTCTTGTGGTGGGTCAGGGGTACGCCGCCCTGCACGCGCTGCTGCGCGTACGCCAGCGCCTCTTCCCATGCCGCCCGCGCCATCCCGACGCACATCGCCCCCAGCCCCACGCTGGTCAGGCACAGCAGCTGGTCCATGAAGGGCCGGTACAGGTCGCTGTCCGGCACCAGCGCGTAGTGGCCGGGAACCCGCACGTCGTCGAAGAACAGCTCGCCCTGGGGGTCGTCCCGAACGCCCAGCATGTCCATCACCGGTCCCCGGCTGACACCGCGGCTGTCGAGCGGCACGATCAACAGCACGCCGTGCGCCAGGTCCTCGCTGCCCCGCACCTGTGCATGCAGCGCACAGTGCGTGGCCACCGGTGCCGACGACACCCAGGCCGCCTTCTGGCCGCTCACGCGCCAGCCGTCGCCGTCGCGCACCGCCTGGACGTTGCCGCGGCCGAAGCCGGCGATATCGGGCTCGCGCGCGAACAGAAGGTAATCGCTGCCGTGATCCGGCTCGGTCACTCCCCAGCAGCCGTGATAGCGTCCCTCCGTGTCCTCCAGCCAGGGCCGCACGAGCTCTTCCTGCACCCGGCCGTCGCCGAGCATCGCCGCGAGCGCGAAGGGGAGACCATCCACACCCAGCGCCGTCCCCAGGCCCAGGCTGCCCCACCCGAGCTCCTCGTAGATCAGGCAGCGCGCCAGGGTGGATGGCGGCTCCTCGTCACCGGACCCGCCGGCGGGCATCCCGATCCGGTGAAAGCCCTGCTCCTTGAAGGCCCGCAGCACCCGGAAGTAGGGGGAGTCGGGGCCGACCCGCTGCTGCGGGGGCATGCGGTCGAGCTCCGCGGCGGCCGGCCGGATCAGGTCGCGGGCAAAGCGGTGCGCGGCGTCGCGCAGGCTGCGCTCGGTCTCGTCGAGCGGGGCAAGGTCGAACTCGGTCATGGCGGAGCTCCTCCCGCGACCGCGTGGGCCACGCCCCCAGTGTGCGGGCCCCGGGCCGCTGTGCTTTGTGTCACGGATAGCACCGGGCCCGTAGAATGCACTTGATCTGGGTCAGGTGGGCTCCGGGGGGGTGACCCTGGAGGACGTGCGGTTCCGTGACGCATTGCCGGGGCACGTGGAGGCCGCGGTCCCGCTGATCCAGAGCTCCGGGCCCGAAGCGTTCGATCGCGTCTTCGACCGCGGCGGCCGGACTCCTGCGCCACTGCTTCACCGAGGGACCCTCGGTGTTCGGCTGCCGCAACCACTGCGTGGCCGAGGGGCACGGTGGCGTGGTGGGGATCGGTGCCTTCTACGATGCCCGGGCCAATCACCGCATGACGCCGTTCACCGCCCGGCGCATGCTGCGGCCGCTTCACGGCCATGCCCGGATTCCGGGAGACAGGACAATCGCCTGATACCGGACAACGGACCCGCGCAGCCGCCGACCGTCGCTTCCCGGAAACAGGCATAAGAAACGATTTTTCAATATGTTAGGCGCGACCGTCGGGCGATCCTGTCCCCATCCGGCGACACCCCGGCCCCGCTCCGATGCCGGCCGGCGCCGCCAGCACGGCGTTTCCGCGGTTGGCACGCGACTTGCTCAACACGGACCGGTGGCCCCGTCCCCGGGGGACACGCGCCACCGGCCCGAATCAACGCAGTCGCAGGGAGGTACCTGATCATGGAGACCATTCGCATGCTTCGGAAGATCCTGATGGCCACGATGCTGGTGGCCGGCGCGGCGACGATGGGAACGGTCGCCTTCGCGGGTACGCCCGCGGCGCCAGCCGGCGCGCAGGCACCGGTGACCGCGCATTCGAAACGGCCGAGCAGGAAGTACTGCCGCAAGCACCCCACCGATCCGCGCTGCAAGGCCCGGAAGCGGTAGCCGGAGCGGCGGCCGCGGGGGGGGGCGCGACGGCATGGCGCGCCCCCCGCGTCGCCTCCGCCGGGGTCGAACCCGGGGAGCATCCTGTGGTCGAATGTGGGTGCGCGGCGCTTCCGGCGACCGGAGTGCCGCGCATTTGCCGGCAGGCGGGCCCACGGGCCGCGCCGGCGTTCCGCACTTTCCGGAGGACGAAAATAAAGAGGGGACGAGGAATGACGGATTCCAACGACAGCACCAACGTCGACCGCCGCGCCGCGCTGAAGCGCCTGCTGGGGATCGGCATCGCCGCCGCGGCCGCCCCGGCCCTGCTGCTCGGGACCAACAAGGCTCAGGCGGACGACAAGTGCCAGGGATCGACGCCCAAGCAGGCGCTGAACTACCAGGAAAAGCCCAACGGCAAGCAGATGTGCAGCAACTGCATGCACTTCTGCCCGGGTTCCAGTGCCAAGGCCATGGGAACCTGCAAGGTCGTCAAGGGCCCCATCTCCCCGGACGGCTGGTGCGCCGCCTGGGCCGCCAAGAGCTGAGCTCCCGGCGCGTCGGTCAGCGTGGCAGGGATGCCGCGTTGGTCGGCCCCGGGCCGGTCCGGAAAGTCCCGGGCAGCCACCGCCGGGAGATCGGCGGTCGCGCGGTCGCCGGCATTGCGCCGCGGCGCTATCCGGATCGCGCCCGCCCGCGCAGGCGTACCGCGTCGAGCACCCGGATCGAGCGATATCCCAGGTGCAGGATGCCGTCCCGCTCCAGCGCCCGCAGATGTGCGTTCACCGTCTTGCGCGAGAGCCCGGTCATCTCCGCCAGCTGGGTCTGCGTGATCGGGACCGGGCCGGCCCCGTCGCGCGCCAGCATGGCCACCCGCGCCGCCACGCGCGGAGCCGGCGGCAACCGGATCATGTCGGCGGCAAGGCGCAGCGCGCTCGCCAGCTGACCGTAGAGCAGCTCGGTGAAGCTGCGCCAGACGCCGGGCTGCGCGCGCGCGATCTCGCCCAGCACGTGGTCGGGCACGTGCAGCAGCGTGGACCGCTGGCCGGCGATCGCCGTCACCAGCCGCGGCCCGCCACCGAAGCGCGCCGCCTGGCCGAAGACCTGTCCGGCCGGCACGATCTCGATCAGCATGTCCGCCTCCCCCGCCGCCAGCAGCAGGTGCGCCGAGCCCTCCAGCACCGCGTACAGGCCGTTCAGCGCATCGCCGGTCCCGTAAATCCACTGGCCCCGTGCCAGCGTCTCGATACGCGCACGATCCACCAGCGCATGCCGCAACCCCGCCGGCAGGCGCACGAACCACTCGCTTCGGGCGAGGACACGCCCGGCCCCGAGACGACCGATCATGGGCCGATCCTAGCAGAATGTAACGGGCGTAACATTCCTCGACGTTCACTGCCGTTAGCCTTGGCGCATCATCGCACCATCAACCCGAGTCTCGAGGCCCACCATGGACAAGCTGGAACAGGCCCGGCGACTGCTCGCCGGGGACGACCGCCGCGACTTCGACTTCGCCGGGCGCGGCTTCATCGCCACCCGCCGGGAACCGCGCATCACGCGTGACGACGGCCGCACCGCCTTCGACCTCGCCTCCTACGACTTCGTCCGCGGCAAGGCGCCGGCCACCATCAACCCGAGCCTCTGGCGGCAGGCGCAGATCCTGACCCGGCACGGGCTGTTCCGGGTCACCGACCGTGTCTACCAGGTTCGCGGCTTCGACGTCTCCACCGTGTCGTTCATCGACGCCGGGGCCGGCTGGGTCGTGGTGGATCCGCTGACCACCGTCGAGGTGGCCCGCGCCGCCCTGGAACTGCTCACCGAGCACGTGGCAGACAAGCCGGTGCTGGCCATGATCTACTCGCACAGCCACGTCGATCACTACGGCGGCGCCGCCGGCATGGTGGATCGGGACGAGGTCGAGGCCGGCCGGGTGAAGGTCATCGCGCCGGAAGGCTTCCTGGAGCACGCGGTCTCGGAGAACATCATCGCCGGTCCGGCCATGCTGCGGCGGGCCCGCTTCCAGTTCGGCGTCACCCTCCCGCGCAGCGCCGAGGGCGAGGTGACCTCCGGTCTCGGGCCCTGCCCGTCGCTGGGCCACGTGTCCCTGATCGCTCCCACCGAGCTGGTCACGCACACGGGCCAGGAGATCACCGTGGGGGACATCACCATGGTGTTCCAGCTGACGCCGGGCACCGAGGCCCCGGCCGAGATGAACTTCCACCTGCCGCAGCACCGGACAGTGTTCATGGCGGAGAACGCCAATCTCACCATGCACAACCTGCTGCCGGCCCGGGGCGCGCTGGTGCGCGACGCCAAGGCCTGGGCCGACTACCTCACCGAATCGATCCGCCTGTTCGCCGGCGACAGCGACGTGATGTTCGCCGCCCACGGGATCCCGCGCTTCGGCCGGGGCGAGATCGAGGCCTTCCTCACCAGCCACCGGGACGCCTACAAGTTCCTGCACGACCAGTCGGTGCGGCTGATGAACGCGGGCCTGACCGGGCCCGAGATCGCCGAGGAGCTGGAGCTGCCGGAGGTGCTGGCGAAGCAGTGGTTCAACCGTGGTTATTACGGCACCATGAGCCACAACGCCAAGGCGATCTACCAGCGCTACCTCGGCTGGTACGACGCCAACCCCGCCAACCTCAATCCGCTGCCCCCGGAGCCGGCGGCGAAGAAGTACGTCGAGGCCATGGGCGGGGCCGACCGGGTGATCGGGCTCGCCGATCAGGCGGTCGGCGACGGCGAGCTGCGCTGGGCGGCGATGCTGCTCAACCACGTGGTGTTCGCCGACGACAGCAACCGCCGCGCCCGCGACACGCTGGCGGAGGTCTACACGCGCCTGGGCCATGCGGCCGAGGCCGGCACCTGGCGAAACATCTACCTCACCGGCGCCCAGGAGCTGCGCAGCGGCCCGGCCGACCTGCCCGCCGGCGGCTTCAGCCCCGACGTGCTGCAGGCCACGACCACCTCCATGCTGCTGGATTTCGCCGCCGTGCGGGTCGATCCCGACAAGGCCACGGCGCGATCCTTTCGCATCAACCTCGAGCTCACCGACCGCGGCGAGACCCACCTGGTCTGCGTCGGCAACGGCGTGCTGGTGCACGAGGCCGGCGTCAGCGACCCGCAGGCCGGGGCTACCGTGCGCATGCAGCGGCCGAACCTGCTGATGACCCTGTTCGCCGGCGCGGCGTACAAGCCCCTGGTGGACTCGGGCGAGATCACGGTAGAGGGCGACGCGTCCCTGTACGGCGCGCTGGTCGACCTGATCGAGCCGCTGGCCAGGAACTTTCCGATCGTGACGCCGTGACGACGGGGTTATTAAGTTATTAAGTTATTAAGTTATTAAGTTATTAAGTTGTTAAGTTGTTAAGTTGTTAAGTTGTTAAGTTGTTGCGAAATTTTGGTGTGGATTCCGACCTGAATAGGCCAGCAGACGCACGGCAGGGAAGCCGGCCATAGCGTGCGCGAGCAGTCCTTGCGGGGCACACGCCCGGCAAAGACTGCCGCTTAACAACTTAAAACTTAAGAACTTAAGAACTTAAGAACTTAAGAACTTAAGAACTTAAGAACTTTTAGAACGGT
>Ga0209921_1000031_pt1 | contig 75583 bp, 68 predicted proteins | sample SalPonF2_C_D2_MG_FD_185730 | JGI IMG/M metagenome (GOLD analysis project Ga0209921, IMG submission 185730) | Salt pond soil microbial communities from South San Francisco under conditions of wetland restoration - Salt Pond MetaG SF2_C_D2_MG... ...
GTGCCCGGGGCCGGACTCGAACCGGCACGACCCGAAGGTCAGCGGATTTTAAGTCCGCAGCGTCTACCGATTTCGCCACCCGGGCCCGGGTGAGTCGATGAGGCGGGAAAGGAAGGATGGAGGCCAGAGTCGGAACAGAAAACAAGGGGCAAAATATTGATTATATGGCGATTTTGTGTATCGCTATACGATCAGTGTACCCGAAAGTGTCCCCTTTTCTGCCTCGGCTGTTGGCTTCGGTCGGATTAGTTTAGCAGGTGCCCATAAGCTCATTTGATGTGATTTCTGATCAAATCCATAACGTGTTGACGGTGGTCAGCAGTATTAGAGGCAAGTCGCAAACCCATATCCCACACCTCGTCGGAGAAATTCTCGGCTTCCGTTAAGCCGCGCTGATCTGCGGTTTTGGAATGCCACATACCAAAGATGCGATCCCGATCCTTTAGGCGTTGTGTCGTATTCATAGCGCTTTCCTAATTAGACTTGGACGCGTATGGGCAGCCTGGGTGTCCAAGAAGGAACCCACACGCGGGAGAACCGTTGCATGATCGCGTCCCCACGGCGCGTTTCTCTATACCGCGATCACTCTTGAGTATGCCGTCGGTGCCGGTGATGAGCACGGGCTTTTTTGCAACACTGCACTGATAGGTGAAAGAAACCGGGACTTCCATTTAACCATCCCCTGTTTGACTTAACTCGTTACGCTGCGTCTTTTAGTTGGTACTGCCGGTATATGTACCCGCACCAGGCGAAAAATCATGGTGAAATCCTACTCTCTTGAATAGCTTTTTTCCAGCACGACAGCGGGCTAGTATGGGTCTGCAATTTAATTTCCGGAGTTCATCGTGAGGAAGATATTTGTATGCCCGGAGTGTGGCTCAGCCGACCTATTGTTTGACGCCCTGGTGATGGGCGTGTCTCTCGACGCCGAGGTTAGGGAAGTGCATCACAATTCTTGCGTATGCGACCGGTGCGGGTACGACGGCGAACCAGCCATCGCCGATCTGACGCCCGGATCGTCACCCTTCTCGCTGGATACACGGGGTCATAACCTTCGCATTCGCAATCCGCTGCACCCTGCCCGCACCTCTGCGGCCTGGGTAAGGGGGTCCAGCACGCGGGCGCTCCGGCGGATTGGGCAGCTAATCCGCGAGCGGCGGGTGTGATGTGACTAACCCCGTCATACCCGCCGCCCATTGATAGTTTTTCTTACGGTTTTGCAGCCGCCACGGTCTTGTTGAAGTCAATTTCTGAGTCCAGTGCGTCTGGGACACATCCGAAGATGTTATTGCACCAGAGTTTGACGACTATCTTATATTCGCCATGCCCCATGGGCTCTTTAGTGACCTCCGCAGCAAGCCCTGTACCGGCTTCGCTCGGATTATAGGTCTCAATGACGACGTCTGTAGCCGTTTGAATCTTATAGGCTGAATTTTGGACCACCCAAAGCTGGGCAGCTTGCCATTTCACCTTGCAGTCGGCCTTGCCGTTGCAGGTCGGGATGGTGGAATTGAATTCAGCAAGCTTTTGTTTATTAGCGGGTGACGACATTGCACAGCCGCCCAAAATGAACAGCGCAATGCCAACACCAACCAGTCCAATACCTTTGTAAGGCTTCATGCTCCCCTCCGTATGGTCTGAGTATTCAAAGGTCGCTTGCAACATTACGTCGAAATTCCGAAATCTGCAAGGCTTTGGGGGAATACATGAGAGAATGCCCCGCCTAGTGCGGGGCTTATCTTTATTCACCTCCATGTTGCCTAAGCGCGGCTTCGAGCGCCGCGATCTCGGCGAGCTCCGCCTCGTCCTGTGCTGCCTGCTCGCGGTGCTTGACTTGCTCCCGACTGGCTCGCCAGGTCTCAAGCGCGGCCGCCGCATCTTCCTGCGTCGGGGGTTCTGCCACTATGCGGCCACGCCGGCCGGCGGCCAGGCATGCAGTGAAGCGGATGAACTCAGTAAGCTCCTTGGAGTTACGCTCCATAGCTTGGCCCCTCCCTGTCCTGCTCGTCGTCGTCTTCGAACTCGCAACCGTGCTTGCGGCGCAGATGGGTGAGCCGGTCGAGCATTTGTTGCCGGCTCCAGCCGGCGTATGGGTTGTCTTTAGATTCCTCTGCCGCTTGAATCTCGGTCTTATCGTCAACAGCCTTCTCGGTCGTGTAGCTTGTGCCGTCCCCGTCACTGGCGCCTTGCTCGGCCGTTGCTGCCTCCGCCTTGGCCTCCTTATCCCAGGCGGCCAGCGTAGCGGCATCGGGCACATAGGCGCTCCGCTGCTGGTCCACGCACCATGCGAGACCCGCCCGACGCGCCTCTATGTAAGTAGCCTTCAGCCACTCCTCGCTGCCCCAGAATCGCCTGGTGTTCCATCCCTTCTGCGTGCCGATCTCGATCATAGCCGCTGCCCGCACGCGGTGATCCTCTGGGGTGACCGCGCCGTATGCCGATAGCTGATCCCCGTAATCAATGAGCGCCGGCCTATTCGGCTCGCTATAAAGGTAATATGCCACCGCCTCGTACCCCCGTGTGGTTACGATCTTGCGAGCGACGTAGCCCGCCAAGGCGATCTCGACCGGCCGCACTGCACGGCTTCCGGCGTGCTCAATTTTGGGCTCGCTCGCGCCGGCCAGGATGTCCGCCCTACCGCCGCCCTCGCTCGGACCGGCGGCTACCATAGTCTCGACCTCGGCCTGATCGAGTCGGGATTGGTGCCGTCGTCGCGCCTCCTCTTGCTCGTCGTCGCGCCGCTTGGCGGCGGCCTCGATCCGCCGCCGCCGTTCGTCGAGGCGGTCCCATTTCTCGTGTTGATCGTCGCGCTCGCGGCGACGGCGCGGTTGACTGGTTTGCTCACTCATTGGTGTATTACCTCCTGTTTGGTTGGCGGTTTGCACCGCCGACTTGACCGGCGGGTGCATGGTTGAAAGCTCGGCCTCCAGGGCCGCGATTTCGACCCGGATAGATCGGGCACGGCGTGCCTGGGCGGCGCGCATTAAGGTCTGGTCTGTGCGTGCAATCTCGTGCGCGGACTTGCCTTGCCGGCGCTCACGTAGCGCTCGATGCCGGCTCGGACCAAGGTGCACACCGGGGACTTTTTCACTGCCCAGCTCGGCGTAGCTACGGTGGTCAATCCGTTCCTCCTTGCCCGCCTGAGCCAGCGCCCGGTTGGCCTGCTCGGTCCATAGCGCGCGAGTAGCTTCCAGCCATTCGCGCCGGCGTGATCCAATGTCGGCCTTCTGTGCCCCACCCTTTTCAGGCGCGTCCTTCTTTGCACGCCTGAACCATAGATCGGGTGACCGAGCTATGCCGTCGTTCACCCGCTCGCTCACCACGGCGTGCACGTGTGGGTTGGTGTCATGGCCGCGATGGATAGCCCAGGTGCAGGGCAATGTTCCCTCCTCATTCATAGCGATGCTCGCGATGAACCCCCGGGCCAGCTCGCGCTGCTGTTCGGCGTCCAATTCAACCGGGAGGGCGAACTCAAGGCTTCGATAGAGCACGCCGTTCGCTCGTTCGTTCGCATCCGCTGCCGCCCAATATTCGCGCTCGTGTCCTGCGTGAACCCAAGCGGGCATATTCGTTGATTCGGCGTGCCGAACTTGGTCAGCGCTTGGTCGATTTTTGAGCGCGGCATATTTGCCCTGGCGCAACACGTAATCCACGTGGGCGCGGGCGGACTGTCCCCGGGCGCGAGTGCCAGCCGTTACGCGCAGGTGATAGATCGCCAAGCTACTTCTCCGTGCCCGCAAGGGCGCGCGTGGGGTTTGCCGCGAAGCGGAAACCCCTAAGTGCGCCCTCCCACCGCTTCGCGCGGTGGGTCGGGCCGCCGGCGATCAAATGATCCCCGCCCCTCGATTGACAAATATGATCGACATTGACATTCCAATTCATGAACTCTATTATATCAGATAATTCACAGTTAAATCATGGAGTTACGGTTGACAAAAAACTTGACAATCGAGGGGCGGATGGAGAAAAAGCGCCGTCAGATCGAGAAGCTGCGGGCCGAGGAACGTGCCCTAAAAGCACAAATCCGGCAGGCCGAGCGCCGTGCAGATACGCGTCGGAAAATCCTGCTCGGGTCGTGGCTGTTGGCGCAGGCGGATGGGGATTTCCGAGCCTTGGCCTCGCGTCTGGATGAGTTCTTGACCCGTCCCGCCGACCGCGATCTGTTCGGGCTGCCACCGCTGCCAACGGAGGAAGGTGATGAGCCTTTGGAATGATCTGGACGAATTCGGCGCACCGCTCAAAAAAGATGCGAGGCGCGCCTCGCGCGAGGCCGATTGGTTGCCGCGCAACCACGTGCCGAGCGACGGCGAAGCCATTGCTTGGTTGTGCATCGGGCTCGCACTCGCGCTGTATGGCTTGGGCTCCTGGCTATTCTAAAAACGAGGTTCGAACATGAAACAAACAGCACTACTTATCTTGATCGCATTTGCGCCAGGGGCGTGGGCTCACTGCGCCACGGTGCAGGACGGACCCATCTCGCTATGCCAGCCCGTCGCGGCGAGCCAACCGGCCGGGGACAGGGGTACGAGTGCCCAGACGCCACCCGATATCCCTTGTTGGTATCAGGTGAGCTGCGCGGCCAGCACCAACCCAAAGGTTCAGTTGACGGCACAGGCGCAGTCCGTGGCATACGCCGCTCGGTCCGTCATCTCATGGACGAGCCAAGGGGCCAGCGCCTGCTCATTGTCGCCCTCCTTCGGTGCTGTGCCTGTAAGCGGGAGCCGGACCACGCCCGCGTTGACTAAGAGCACGACCTACACGGTCACTTGCTCTGGCTCAGGAGGGAGTGCCACGCAATCGGTCACGGTGAGCGTGCAGAGCCAGCCTGGCCCGACAATCACCTTGACGGCCTCGCCGCAGTCATTCAGGAACAACAAGGTCTGCCAGACTGAGCCGCCGGCCGGTGGTTGGGGCGGCAATGGCCGCTGCTCAACCCACTGGGCGGGCAACAAATATTCGGGCACGCTCACCTGGTCTGCCACGAACGCAAGCTCCTGCACGATTTACAAGAACGGCAGTAGCTTTGGTAGTGGCACGAGTGGTTCCAAGAACTACTACGCGCCAACACCCAATTATCCGACCACGGATAACGGGCAGATCAATACGACTTCGGATACCTACAAAGCCGTGTGCCGCGGCCCTGGTGGGACAAGCGCAAAGACGGTTGTGGTTACAACGAAGGCACAGTATTTCCTGCGGTGATTGGAGGTGTGTCACGTGACACAGGATCAATTAGAAGACCCCTGGGTGAATAACTGGTTGGCTGAAATGTCAGCCAGCGAAATGGGTGATTGGGGGCGCGCACTCGCCGTCGCCGCCATCCTGGGCGCGGCCGCCGACTTGGCCGCCGCTGACCCGGCCCGGGTTCAGGCACTCGCTGCAAGCCCTGCCCGCGAGTCTCGGAAGCTCTCGCGCCGTTTAGTGGAGAACGCACATGCCGCGGATCAGTGGCTGCGGGCCGGCCTGGACTGGTCCTGGCCTGACAACGGTCCCGGGGTGCCGCTCACCCTGGCCCGGTGTTGCCTATGGCTGGGTCTCGAGTCTCCGGCTGTTGCCCGCGCAGTCCTAGTTGACCCCGAGGGTGTGATCGAGCGAGCATCACGTGAGGGGTTGCAGGGGGCTGTCCGGGTAAGTCGTCAGGCAGCTTAGTTGCCTCTAGCGCTCCGAGCCTTCTTTGGCTCGCAGCTCAGCGATGAAGGCTCTTACCTGCTCCTCTTCCTCCGCTGTCAGTGTGAACTGCCTCGGCTTGCGCCCCTGCTCGAGCAATCGCTCTCGGTATCGAGCCATGCGTCGGCGCTGGCCCGCTTTCTCTGCTTCGGTAACGTAGCGGTTCGTCACGTCACGCCGCGGTTGCCGGGTGCAGCACACGCCGGTTCGCCGCGCTCGCTTTTTCGATTGCAATCTCCCACGCGGCCCCCATCTCCCGACGCCTTGCGCTCCAGTACGAGAGCGCTCGCTCCATCTCTGCGACAGCCCACTGATTCCCCTGGGACTGCTCCAGAATCTGCTCGATCAGATTCACCTGTTCCCGGGCCTCGTCCGCGGCCCACAGAAGGCGCTCGGCTTCAGCGCTCAGCTCGGCTGCTACTTTTCTGCGCCGTTCGATGGCCTCTCTATTAAATGCGGGATTCATCAATGCAGGTCTCCTTAGACTGTTGCCTAGACCATAACATAGTTATGGGTTTTCGTGCAAGTGCTACTCGTTGGAGTGATTTGAAGTGTGGCATCAGCGTAGCTCCGCAGAGCGGTGCGGAGCGGACCGTTGGCACCGGCCGTTGGAGGGCGTCAAGAGCCGGGCGTGGTTCGTGGAATAAATCTGCCGCAGGCAGGTTTTATGCCGCGAAAGGCCACGTCCGGGCGAAGCGAACCCTTGACCCCGGAGACGGCCTCCCGGGCCGCGAAAGCGGCCCTACGCTTTAGGGGGCCGGGGCAGGGATCACCTGCCCCGGTTGCCCAGTGGCGAGCGTCCCCCATTCTGTTTTGCAGGTACGTGTGACCAGCAACCAGCTCCCGGCGGCTACGCCGCCTGCGTGCCCGCCCCGGCATCCATGCCGGGCAGACACAAGATCGCCCGGCTCCTGCCGGGCTCTTGCATCCAGGCGAGCGCCCATAGGGCGCTCCGCTATTGCTGGTCAGAGTCAGCACCACGCTGCTACCTCTGCTTCGAGCTCGGCGGCAAAGATTGCCCGTCGAGCGGCTTGCTCGGTGGGTTCGGTCTCGTTGTTCCCATGCCCCGACCACTCCGGCGGAGCGCCGCCAGCCAGTTCGCCGGCGTCAACCCGGTTGTCGAGGTGGGTAATCTCTCCCTCTTCGCGCGTGCGCGTTCCTTCTTGGTTTATGTGCACAAGTGCAACAAGGCCGTCATTAAGGGTTTTTTCTTCTCTTTGCATGGTCCATATTTTTGTTTTGACCCAAGTCGTACCGGCCGCATTTTTAATGCCAATGACCTTCCGCGAAGCTTCACCATATCGAGTTTTGATCTCGATGTAAGCCGGTTGAAGCCCTTCCTCCTCCACGGCTCTATAGAACTTCGCGAACCGATGGCCGCGCCTCGCCTCCTCGTCGCCCTCGTCTTTGCCAGTGACGGCCTGCTGTGCCGGGTGGTCCTTACCCAGGCAGACCTGCCCGCTGTAGATCATGTTCCATAAGGTAGTAGCAGTGTGGCTCGCCTGGAAGCGGCGAATACTGTTTGTCCGTGCCCACGCTGCCGTGCGCCGTGCTTCCTCGACATCCTTGTCGGTGGCATCCGGCCCGAGAGCGCGGAGCATATAGCCCAGGGCGCGGGCGAGATAGGCCATAACCCCCTGCACGCCGTTCTCTACCTTCTCGACCACGACCCCATGCTGATATCGGGCAAATCCGTCGCCTTCCTCCGCTTTGAAGTAGCGCCTGATTGTCGCCTCGACCTCGGCAATGTTTTTAGACCAAATGGTCATGTGCCAGTGGGCTGAGCCGCTTTTTTGGGGTTGCACGCTCCGAATATAGTATTTGCCTTCAGCCCCGCGTTTCTCTCCTTCGGGTTTGTCTATACGGGACAGGGCTACCCGACAGCCGCGCCATTGCTTGCACATGGTTTTGTGCTGATCGCGCGCGTCCGATCCGTCCCAATTGGGGTTGGCTTGTCGCGGGCCGCCGGCCGTCGTGCTTGCGTGTTGATCGGCGGGCGGAGTTATGGTGACGAAATAAGGTTCTAGCCCCTCCTCTAGAGCAAGCTCGTGCATCCCGTTTGAGAAGGTCATCAGACGCGCGAATTGTCGGCGCTCACGACCGACAGAAAGGTCGCTGAGTTTGATTTTTTCGCCGTCCTTCTGGCTCTCGACCTGGTAGTACACCCCTTCCTCTGGGTCGTAGTGTTGATCTAGATCGCGGCCGACGAGAACCTGCTTCGCTGCCCACTCGGCCTGCTTCTCCTGATCTTCCGACCAGTTACGAAAGCAGTCATCGCTGCACCATTTTTCAATCTTCTCGGGTGCAAGGTTCAGCCATAGGCGCTCTCGCGCCCGCCATACAGTCGTCCTGATTTGATGGCGCCAATAGGTTGGATCCTGTGCACGCAGAATGTCGGCCGGGTCAGAAGGGTCTAGACCGCGCTTCCGGGCAAAGCTTTTCCACCCGCCCGCTCCTGCCGGGCGGGATAATAGCCCGATCGCGCAGTTAGCCAGATCCTTGGCCGCGTGTTGCACATCTTCATGGCTGGCAGTAGCTGACACACCGTATCGGGCAAGGGTTCCGGCCGCCTCAAGCGTTTCCCTAAGTTTTGAGTTGAAGCCCCTGATGACCTGATCGCGAAGCCCTTGCCCGCCTGGTGTGCGGGCAAGTTCCTCACAAGCCGAGTGCCACTGCTCTTTGGCGACCTCGGCTAGTGCCTGGGGCAGACGCGCGATGCGGGCGGCTGTATCTTGGGGCGAGCCCCACTCCCGCGCCCACTCGGGCACGGTGACCTGATTGATGGTCGAACGAACGCGCACGGGCCAGACCGGCCCGCCAGGGGGACATGCGCGTGAGCGTCTGGGCTGCTAACCTGATCTTGGGTCTAACGTGACCCGTCTGTCATGCAAACCTCGGCCCGCCGCGCGATGTAACGCCGGCGGGCCTCTTATTGCTCGATAGCCGAATAGACGCGGGGGCGACTACTAATCCACGCCGCAATCTCAGACTTTCGCCAGCCAACTGTCCTAGCGGCTATGCGCACAGGCGCCGGGAAGCGTCCAGCCGCGATCTCCCGGTATAAGGCGCTCTTGGAAAGGCCCGAAATCCTCTTTACTTCTTGCCGCCGGCAAATCTCATCATTTATCGGCGACCGATCTTTCTTAGATTCAGTCGGTGTTAGCGAAGGGTTAGTGTTGTCACAATTGTTAAGGGTACTCGTTGCCATATGCACAGCCTCCAGCACCTCTCACGTTTCCGCGAGAGATAAAGGAGGGTGGTCGTGGCATTAGATGCTGTTACTTCAGCTGCACCCATAATAATCCGCTAAACGTGCTCGCCGACACCGTGTGACGGGCTCAGAAGGTTGCCACCTAAGCCGTTTAGGGCCCATTTATATTTTAATGATCTCTCCACCGCCGCGCAACCCACACTATCTACGCCGTAATCTGAAAAAAAAATCAAGGACACGATCTTGCCACATAACGCTAGATACCGTTGGCTGGAATAGTCTTATATCTCAAACAGTCGAGGTAGTCAGCATAAGCTTGCATCATCTTGCGTCGCTCCTCAATGAACCGAGTCCGATTGTAGGCCTCGCCGAGCATATCCGGCACCCGGTGGGCAAGCTGACGCTCGATAATCTCTGGTGGGTAGTTTAGGCGCTCGTGGAGCAATGTTCGCGCCGTCGCGCGCCAGCCGTGGCTCGTATGCTCCTCTTTTGTGTTAATACCTAACGTGCGTAGCGCCGAGTTCAAGGTATTGGCGCTCAGGGGGCGCTTGGGACTGCGGCCGGTAAAGGCCCATTCATTGTGTCCGCTTAGGGACCTCAATTCTGTGAGAATCTCGATCACCTGGGTCGGGAGAGGAACCATGTGATCGGTATTCATCTTCATCTTCGCAGCAGGGATCATCCACTCTCCCGCCGCGAGATCCACGTGCTCCCATTGCATTTTGATCAGATTGCCGGGGCGCACGAACAGATACGGAAGCGTCCGAATAGCGTAGCTGACCATGATACTCACGCCCTCGTAAGACCACACGGCACGCAGGAGCTCCCCCACAGCGGCCGGATCCGTAACTGCCGCGTAGTGCTTATTGTCCGGACTCGGCAGTGCCTGAGCGAGATCCGAAGCAGGGTTGTAGCGCCCCCGACGCGTGGCGATGGCGTAGCGAAAGACCTGTGAGCAGACCCGCCGGGTCTTGTGCGCGGTCTCAAGATGCCCCCTAGCCACGATTTTCATCAGCGAATCCAGCAATTCGGGGGGCTCTATCTCATCAATCAACTGCCTGCCGTGAGCCGGGAAAATATAGCGCTCCAGGCGGGTCATATTGAGGTAATACTTGGAGTTTTTGCCCTGCGAAGCGACCTCGTACCAATCCCTGGCCACCCGCTCAAATGTGTTGGCCGACGCCTGCCGCTTGGCCGCCTTTGTCGCAAGTGGATCGTCCCCCTGGATGATCTGGGCACGGGCCTTTTCCCGCCGACGCCTAGCCTCAGCCAAGCTGATCGCCGGGTATGTACCCAGGGACATTCGCCGTTCCCTGCCGCGTTGCTGATATCGGAGTCGCCACCACTTCCCGCCCGATGGCGCGACCTCGAGGTACAGGCCGCCGCTATCGAAGAGCTTGTACCGCTTCTCCCGCGGTTGAGCATTTTTTACCTGTATCGCTGTCAACGCCACTGGGTACACTCCCCGTTTTTTTGCCTGTGTACCCGGTTAGTGTACCCGGTTTTTTTAGAGATGTAGAGGGAAGACCTGGGAACTCCTGGGCACACCTGGGAATCGCTAGGCTAGGGGAAAAGCCTTATATGTAGCGCTTTTTTGAGTATCTATGGGTAGTGCTGGGTCTTCCTGGGAATTCCTGGGAATTCATTATATGGAGGCCAGGGTCGGAATCGAACCGGCGTACACGGCTTTGCAGGCCGCTGCATAACCACTCTGCCACCTGGCCCCTGAGTGCGAAGCACTATACCAACAGCGCGTCTGTGCGCACAAAAAACCCCGGCGTGCGACCGGGGTCTCGGGAATCTGGAGCGGGAAACGGGTCTCGAACCCGCGACCTCAACCTTGGCAAGGTTGCGCTCTACCAACTGAGCTATTCCCGCGTGCGGCGCCTATTTTAGAGGCCCCGCGGGGGGTGTCAACCCCAAAGCCCCGAATTCGCGGGATCCCCCGTGGAATGGTCGGGGTGAGAGGATTCGAACCTCCGGCCCCCTGCTCCCAAAGCAGGTGCGCTACCAGACTGCGCCACACCCCGCACGCCCGGCGCATGTTAGCCCCGCCCCCACGGGCGGTCAACGGCGAGCGGGCCGCTACAATAGCGGCGCGTTCACAGCGAGTCTCCCATGCCCGCCCGACGTCTGGACGGCAAGGCCGCCGCCCTGGAGGTCCGCCGCCACCTCCGCGCCGAGGTCGACAAGCTGGTCGCCGCCGGCAAGCGGCGCCCCGGCCTGGCGGTGGTGCTGGTCGGCGACGACGAGGCCTCCCGCATCTACGTGCGGCACAAGCGCGACGCCTGCCTGGAGGTGGGCATCGAGACGACGGCCTACGAACTGCCCGCCGACACCCCCGCTGCGGAACTCGACTACCTGATCGAGCGGCTGAACGCGCAGGAGCACGTGGACGGCATCCTGGTGCAGCTCCCGCTGCCGGAGCACATCGACCCGTCCGCCGTGATCGAGAAGATCGACCCGGCCAAGGACGTCGACGGCTTCCATCCCTACAACGTGGGCCGCCTGGCGCAACGGATGCCGACGCTGCGCCCGTGCACGCCGAAGGGGATCATGCATCTCCTCGAGCGCGCCGGGGAGCCGTTCAAGGGCCGCGACCACGTGATCGTGGGGGCGTCGAACATCGTCGGGCGACCCATGGCGCTGGAGCTGCTGCTGGCGGGCGCGACGGTGACCGTGTGCCACAAGTTCACCGACAACCTGCGCGCGCACGTGGAGCGGGCCGACGTGCTGGTCGTGGCCGTGGGCCGCCACGGCGTGGTGCCGGGCGAGTGGATCAAGCCGGGCGCGACGGTGGTCGACGTGGGCATGAACCGCCGGGCGGACGGCAAGCTGACGGGCGACGTCGATCCGCAGATCGCCGGGGAGCGGGCCGCGTGGCTCACCCCCGTACCGGGCGGCGTCGGGCCGATGACCGTGGCGATGCTGCTGGACAACACGCTGGAGGCCTACCGCCGGCGCACCGGCGACTACGCGGACTGACCCGCCTACCGGCCACTCAGTGCCGGCCGGCCTTCTCCCGGCGCCAGAGCGTGCCGCCGGCCGTGTCCTCGAGGACCACGCCGGCCCCGGCCAGCTCGTCGCGGATGCCGTCCGCGCGTGCGAAGTCCCGGGCCTTGCGGGCCTCCGCCCGTTCTTCGATCAGGCGCTCGATCTCCCCGGCCGCGAGACCGTCCTCTTCCGCCCCGCCGCGCAGGAATGCGTCGGGATCACTGCCGAGCAGGCCGAGCGGCGCGGCCATCTCGCGGAGCTGCGCGCCGAGCCCGGCCGCGGGTTCGCCGGCCTCGCGGCGGCGGTTGATCTCGCGCGCCAGGTCGAAGAGCGCGGCGAGGGCCTCGGGCGTGTTGAAGTCGTCGCTCATCGCGGCGTGGAACTGCTTCGCGTGCGCGGACGAGCGTTCGCCGTCGTCCTCCGCGGGCAGGCCGCGCAGCGCGATGTAGAGACGCGACAGCGCCTGGTGCGCATCGCTTATGCGCGCCTCCGTGTAGGACAGCGGGCTGCGGTAGTGGCTGGTGAGGATGAAGCAGCGCAGCGTCTCGCCCGGCCAGCGCCGGAGCAACTGGCGGATGGTGGTGAAGTTGCCGAGCGACTTCGCCATCTTCTCCTCGCCGACCTCGACGAAGCCGTTGTGCATCCACACGTCCGCGAACGGTTCGCCGCTCGCGGCCTCGGACTGCGCGATCTCGTTCTCGTGGTGCGGGAACTTGAGGTCCAGCCCGCCGCCGTGGATATCGAAGTGGTTGCCGAGGATTTCGGTGGACATCGCGGAGCACTCGATGTGCCAGCCGGGTCGTCCGCGCCCCCACGGGGCGTCCCAGGCGGGCTCGCCGGGCTTTTCCGCCTTCCACAGGGCGAAGTCGAGCGGGTCGCGCTTGGCCTCGCCCGGCTCGACGCGCGCGCCGGCGCGCAAGTCGTCGGGCCGGTGGCCGGAGAGCTTGCCGTAACCGGCGAACTTGCCGACGGCGTAGTACACGTCGCCATTGCCCGCGGCGTACGCGTAGCCGGCATCGATGAGCCGCCGGATCATGGCGACGATGGCGTCGATGTGGGCGGTGGCGCGCGGCTCCACGTCCGGCCGTAACAGGCCCAGCGCGTATTCGTCCTCGGTGAGCCGCTCGACGTAGCGCTCCACCAGCGCGCGCCAGTCCTCGCCCTTCTCCGCCGCGCGGCGGATGATCTTGTCGTCGATGTCGGTGATGTTGCGCACGTAGCGCACGTCGAGGTCGCGGGACCGGAGATAGCGTACGACCGTGTCGAACACCACGAGCATGCGCGCGTGCCCGAGGTGGGCGTCGTCGTAGACGGTGACGCCGCACACGTACATCGACACGCGGCCCGGCTCGCGCGGGACGAGCGGCGCCTTCTTCCGGGTGAGCGAGTTGTGGACGACGATGTCAGGGAGTGCCATGTGCCGCATCCTTGCCGGTCGATCGGGCCCAGGCGAAGCGCGCGGCGCGCTCCGCGGGCGTGAAATAGGTCCAGACGGCCGCCAGCTCCGGGCCGGACAGCCGGCCGGTAAGCGTCGCGCGCAGCGGCTGGAACAGCGACTTGCCGCCGAGTTCCGTCTTCGCCTTGAGGATGCGCACGACGGCCTTGAAATCCGCTTCCGAGGCGAGCGCTTCCCCGTCGGTGAAGAGCCGCTCCGGCGCCCCCGCGAGGACGGCGGCCGCATCGCCTCCCGCCACGGGGCGGGCGCCGAGCGCCCGGGCCCACGCCTGCAGGTCCGATGGACGCTCCACATTCTCGCGCACGAGCGCCCAGAGGCGGCGGCGGCGGCCGGGATCGGGCAGCGTCACGCCCGCCCACGCGAACGCGTCGTCCGCGTCCATCGCCGCGAGCGCGAGCCGCTGCCAGTGCACGAGCTGGCCGGGATCGTAACGGGCGGGCGCGCGGCCGAGGCGTTCCATGTCGAAGGCCCGCGCGAGGGCGTCCCCGTCGAGCAGGCCCTCGGCGGCAGGCGCGTGGCCGAGGCGCAGCAGGTAGTTGCGCAGCGCCTCGGGACGGATGCCCCAGGCGCGCAGGTCGCCGAGCGACTGCGCACCGCCCCGCTTGGACAGCGGCCGGCCGTCCGCGTCCACCACGAGCGGGAGGTGGCCATAGGTGGGCGCGTCGAAACCCAGCGCCTCGAGCAGTAGAAGCTGACGCGGCGTGTTGGAGGCGTGGTCCTCGCCGCGCAGGACGTGGGTGATGCCCATAAGCGCGTCGTCCACCGCGTTCGCAAACAGGAACGCGGGCGTGCCGTCCGTGCGCCGGATGACGAAATCGCCGATCTCCCCCGTCGCCACTTGCTGCTCGCCGCGCACCAGGTCGCGGTAGGTCACCGTCCGGTCCGGCGGGACACGGAAACGCAGCGAGGCCGGTTCGCCCGCCGCGAGACGGCGGTTGGCCTCGGCGCGCGGCAGGCGCGCGCAGGTGCCCGGGTAGCGCGGCGGCCGTCCCGCCCGCCGGTCGCGACGCCGCTGCTCGGCCAGTTCCTCCGCCGTGCAGAAGCACGGGTAGGCGCGGCCGTCGGCGCGCAGACGATCGAAGTGGCGGGCGTGGATGGGCCCGCGCCGGGACTGCCGGTACGGTGCGTAAGAGCCGCCGACGTCGGGACCCTCGGACCACTCCAGCCCGAGCCAGCGGAGGTCCTCGAGAAGCGCGGCCTCGTGCGCCGCATCGCTGCGCTCCGCATCCGTATCCTCCACGCGAAGCACGAACAGGCCGCCCGCGTGCGCGGCCAGCAAGGCGTTGAAGAGCGCCGTGCGGGCGTTGCCCAGGTGCAGGCGACCGGTCGGGCTCGGAGCGAAACGGGTGCGGATCATCGCGACGTCTTTGTGGAAATTCGAGTCGGTTCGGCCCGGGCAAGCCCGGCTGCCGGGATTCTCGCACAGGCCACGGGTATCATACGGGCCCGTTCCAATGTGCAAGGGAAAACCCTATGCGTGCTCTCGTCCGCCGCGCGGGGGTGGCCGGCGCCGCCGCTCTGCTCTCCGTCTCCACGGCCGTCGCGGCTCCGCCGCCGCGCCCCAGCTCGCCGCCGGAGGTGCGCATCGTGACCACAGAGGGCAGCTTCCTCGTGAAGCTCAACCGCGAGCGCGCGCCGCTGACGGTCAAGAACTTCCTGAAGTACGTGCGCTCCGGCTTCTACAAGGGCACGATCTTCCACCGGGTGGTGCCCGGCTTCGTGGTCCAGGGCGGCGGCTTCACCGCGAGCTACAAGGCGAAGAAGACGCGGGCGCCGATCCCGAACGAATCCGGCAACGGGCTGACGAACAAGCGCGGCACGATCGCCATGGCCCGCGAGCACAACCCGCATAGCGCCACCTCGCAGTTCTACATCAACCTCGCCGACAACAACGACCTGGATCCCGGTCCCGGGCACTGGGGCTACGCCGTGTTCGGCCACGTGGTGCAGGGCATGAAGGTGGTGGACGAGATCGCCAAGGTGCCGACGGGCCCCGCCGGGCCGTTCAAGAAGGACGCGCCGCAGGTGCCGGTGGTGATCAAGAAGGTGGAGATCGTCGGCGGGGACGGCTCATGAGCACGCTGTTCATCTCCGACCTGCACCTGGACCCGTCCCGCCCGGCGGTGACGGATCTCTTCGTCGACTTCCTGGCCGGCGAGGCGACGAACGCCGATGCGCTCTACATCCTCGGCGACCTGTTCGAGGCCTGGGTGGGCGATGACGATCCCGACCCCCACCACGCCCGCGTCGCGGAAGCGCTCGCCGGGCTGGGCGGGGCCGGCGTACCGGTCCGCTTCCTGGCGGGCAACCGCGACTTCCTGCTGCGCGAGGCCTACGCGCACAAGGCCGGCATGGAGATCCTCGAGGAACCGGTGCGGGCCGACGTGGGTGGTGTCACGACGCTGCTGCTCCACGGCGACGTGCTCTGCACGGACGATGCGGAGTACCAGCAGTTCCGCCAGATGGTGCAGAACCCCGCGTGGCAGGAGGAATTCCTGTCGCACAGCCTCGCGGAACGCAAGGCGCTCGCCGGGCGCGCGCGGATGGAGAGCCAGCGGCGCGGCGCCGAGAAGGCTGAGGACATCATGGACGTAAACCCCGGCGCCGTGGAGGCGTTGTTCCGCGAGCACGGGGTGGCGCGCGTGATCCACGGGCACACGCACCGCCCGGCCGTGCACGAGCTGACCGTCGACGGCGAGCCGTGCGAGCGCATCGTGCTCGGCGACTGGTACGAGCAGGGCAGCGTGCTGAGCGTGGACGCGGACGGCAAGGCGGAACTCCGCACCCTCCCCCTGCCCGCCTAGAAGCAACCGCCCGGCCCCAGGGGGTGCGGCCTCCCGACCGCGAAACCAGGCCCAACCCGGGCTTCGCGACTGGAACGTCGCTCCCACCCCCGGCCATGCCCGCCTGTCAGGTGGGAGCGGCCTCCCGACCGCGATCGCCGAGGCCCAACCCGATCATCGCGACTGGAAAGTCGCTCCCACCCGCGGCCGTGCCCGCCTGTCAGGTGGGAGCGATCTCCCGACCGCGATCGCCGAGGCCCGACCCGGGCTTCGCGACTGGAAGGTCGCTCCCACCCCCGGCCGTGCCCACCTGTCAGGTGGGAGCGGCCTCCCGACCGCGATCGCCGAGGCCCGACCCGGGCTTCGCGACTGGAAGGTCGCTCCCACCCGCGGCCATGCCCACCTGTCAGGTGGGAGCGGTCTCCCGACCGCGATCGCCGAGGCCCGACCCGGGCTTCGCGACTGGAACGTCGCTCCCACCCGCGGCCGTGCCCGCCTGTCAGGTGGGAGCGGCCTCCCGACCGCGATCGCCGAGGCCCGACCCGGGCTTCGCGACTGGAAGGTCGCTCCCACCCCCGGCCATGCCCGCCTGTCAGGTGGGAGCGGCCTCCCGACCGCGATCGCCGAGGCCCAACCCGATCATCGCGACTGGAAAGTCGCTCCCACCCGCGGCCGTGCCCGCCTGTCAGGTGGGAGCGATCTCCCGACCGCGATCGCCGAGGCCCGACCCGGGCTTCGCGACTGGAAGGTCGCTCCCACCCCCGGCCGTGCCCACCTGTCAGGTGGGAGCGGCCTCCCGACCGCGATCGCCGAGGCCCGACCCGGGCTTCGCGACTGGAAGGTCGCTCCCACCCGCGGCCATGCCCACCTGTCAGGTGGGAGCGGTCTCCCGACCGCGATCGCCGAGGCCCGACCCGGGCTTCGCGACTGGAACGTCGCTCCCACCCGCGGCCGTGCCCGCCTGTCAGGTGGGAGCGGCCTCCCGACCGCGATCGCCGAGGCCCGACCCGGGCTTCGCGACTGGAAGGTCGCTCCCACCCGCGGCCGTGCCCGCCTGTCAGGTGGGAGCGGTCTCCCGACCGCGATTGCCCTGGCCTGCCGCCCAATCGCGGCCCGAGCCCGCGACTACAGGCGGCGGGTGTCGTCAGGCGGGTCTGGCGACGGAGGCGATGACGAGGTCGTTGACGTTGGTGCCGGTGGGCCCGGTAACGAAGGCGTCGCCGGACGCCTCCAGGAAACGGCCGGAATCGGCGTAGCGCAGGGCCGCGTCGGCATCCATCCCCGCGCGTTCGCCACGCGGCACGGTGCCGCCGTCCACGCAGGCGCCGGCCACGGCGTCGGTACCGTCCCAACCGTCCGTCCCGGCGGCGAGCAAGCGCCAGCCTTCGATACCGGCGAGCGCCCGCGCCACGCACAGCGCCAGGTGACGGCAACGGCCGCCGCACCCGGGTTGGTCCGGCAATACAAGCGTGGTCTCGCCGCCCCAGACATACGCGCCGGGTGTAGCGCCCCGAAGGCTTTCCGCGATCCGCCCGGCCATCGCAACGGCGTCGCCTTCGAGCGTCCCGGAGGCCACGACGCGACCATCGCGCAGCGCGGCCATCGCCTCCTCGTTGCCGGCGAGTCGCTCGAGGGGAACCTCCGGGACGGGCGCGCCCTCTTCCGCCGGCGGCCGGAGCCAGTCGGGCAGGCGCGGCAACGCGCCCGGCGGCACGGCACTCACCGGACCGCCACCCACCCAGCGGATGTTGCCGCCCGGCACGTCCGCAAGGATGAAGCCCCGCACCTCGCGGCCTGCCAGCAGTCGTGCGAGCCCGCCGCCCTTCAGGCGCGACAGCCGCGCGCGGATGCGGTTGATCTCCGTGATGGACAACCCGCCGCCGAGCAGCCAGCGATTCGCGCGGCGCAGGAGCGCGAGATCGATCCCCGGACGCGGCCATTCCACGCAGGCGGACGCACCGCCGGAGACCAGGACCGCGACCGCGTCGCCTTCGGGCAGGTCGCGCACGTAGTCGGCCAGGGCCTCCCCCGCCGCGATACTGTCCGGACCGGGCACCGGATGGTTGCCGAACACGCGGCGGATTCGCGCGCCCGCCGGTAGCTCGCCCGTCGCATAGCCGTGGGGCAGCGCGGCAAAGCCCGAGAGCAGGTGCCCGCCCAGCGCCTCACAGGCGCCGGCCGCGAGCGATTCGGCGGCCTTGCCGAGCGCAATGACGTGACGGGCCGGGCTTGCGCGCAGCCGTTCGGCGGCGAGGCGCGACCCGCGAACGGTTTCCAGCGCACGCCCGAAACGGGCGCTCAGGTCACGGCAGCCCGCGTCACTCCTCGTTGAGGGCATCCGCGAGCGCGGCCTGGGCCCGCTTGCGCTTGGCGGCGTCGGAACGCTCGGCGGCCAGCTCGGCGAGGTAGTCTGCCGTCACGTCGCCGGTGATGTAGCTGCCGCTGAAGCAGGAGTCCTCGAACGTCTCAAGCTTGGGGTTGCCCTCGCGCACGGCTGCGGCGAGGTCGTCGAGGTCCTGGTAGATGAGCCAGTCGGAGCCGACGTAGGTGTTGATCTCGTCCACCGTGCGCTCGTGGGCGATCAGCTCCGCGGCGGAGGGCATGTCGATGCCGTAGACGTTGGGGTAGCGCACGGGCGGCGCGGCGGAGGCCATGTAAACGCGCCGGGCGCCGGCCTGGCGGGCCATCTGCACGATCTGGCGCGACGTCGTCCCGCGCACGATCGAGTCGTCCACGAGCAGGACGTTCTTGCCGCGGAACTCCATGTCGATGGCGTTGAGCTTGTGGCGCACGGAGCGCTGGCGCTCCTCCTGCCCCGGCATGATGAACGTGCGGCCCACGTAGCGGTTCTTGACGAAGCCCTCGCGGAACGGCACGCCGAGTTTCTGCGCGAGCGGCAGCGCCGAGGTGCGGCTGGTCTCCGGAATGGGGATCACCACGTCGATATCGTGCTTCGGCCAGTCGCGCAGGATCTTGGCGGCGAGCCTCTCGCCCATGCGCAACCGTGCGTTGTACACGGACACCCCGTCCATGAGCGAATCCGGCCGCGCGAGATAGACGTACTCGAACAGGCACGGGCGCGAAACCGGTGCGCGCGCCACCACGCGCGAGTGAAGCCGACCGTCGGCCTCGATGTAGACCGCCTCGCCCGGGGCGAGGTCGCGCAGCCGCTCGAAGCCGAGGATATCGAGCGCGACGCTCTCCGAGGCAACCATGTACTCGGGGCCGCCGTCCACGTTGCGCTGCCCGAGCACCAGCGGGCGGATGCCGTACGGGTCGCGGAAGGCGATCAGCCCCTGGCCCACGATCATCGCAACGACTGCGTAAGCGCCCCGGCACCGCTCGTGCACGGCGGCGACGGCGCGAAAGACGTCCTCGGCGCTGACGCTGAGCCCGGCGGTGCGCGCCAGCTCGTGCGCGAAGACGTTGGTGATGACTTCCGAGTCCGAGCCCGTGTTCAGGTGGCGCCGATCGGAGCGGTACAGCAGTTCGGCCAGCGTCTTGGCATTGGTCAGGTTCCCGTTGTGCGCCAGCCCGATCCCGAACGGCGAGTTCGTATAGAGCGGCTGCGCCTCGTCCTTGCCGGAGCCGCCGGCCGTCGGGTAGCGGCAGTGCCCGATGCCCATGTTCCCCTGCAGGCGCAGCATGTGGCGCGCGCGGAACACGTCGCGCACGAGGCCGTTGGCCTTGCGCATGTAGTAGCGGCGCCCTTCCGAGGTCATGATGCCGGCGGCGTCCTGCCCGCGGTGCTGAAGCACCGTGAGCGCATCGTAGAGTTCCTGGTTGACGCGGCTGCGACCGACGATTCCCGCGATTCCGCACATGGCTAGCTGGTCTCCTGCTGCAGTTCGCTGCTGGGCAGGTGGCGCGCGATCCAGGCGGCCACCGGCCGGGTGAAGGGAATGAGGCTCGAGTGCTGCCACCAACCGCTCTGGGGCAGGTGGCTGAACGAGGCGGCGACGACGAGCGCGGCCACCGCAACGTAGCCGCGCGCGATTCCGAAGAACAGTCCGATACCGCGGTCGGCGCGGCCCAGCTCGGCGCGCTCGACCATGAGCGAGGCGAAATGCCCCGCCGCGATACCGACGAGCAGCGTCAGCGCGAACAACGCGGCGAAGGCGAGCACGAGGCGCAACTGCTCGCCGGGCACCCAGCGCGCGATGAGCGTCGCGCCCGCCGAAGCGAAGATCACCGCCACGGCGAAGGCCCCGATCCAGGTCACGAGCGAGAAAGCCTCGCGCACGAATCCGCGGATCAGGCCGACGATCGCCGAGAACACGACGATCGCGACGATGACGTAGTCCGCCCAGTTCATCCGCTCCCCTTCTGCTGCTGCACGAGCACCTTTCCGCGGGTGATGGCGGAGACATGCGGTGCGGCCGCGTGTGCGCCCTTCGCGGTGGGGTACGGCCCCACCCGGACGCGGTAGAAGGTCCGGCTGCCGACCGGATGCGGCGCCAGGTACACCTCGAAGCCCGCCCTCCGGAGCCGTTGGGCCAGCTTCCGGGCGGCCGACTTCTTCGAAAAGCTGGCGGCCTGCACGCTCCACGAGCCGTCCGGTTGCTGCCCCGCGTCGGCGGCGTGTCCACCGGTAGTGCGGTCCGGCGCCGGCGTTGCGTGCGCCACCCGCTGCGGCGCGCTCCGCGTCGGCATCGGCGGCGCCGACCGGGCCGGGGCGCTGGTAGCGCCGTGCGCAACGGGCGTGCCCGACGCCGGCAGCGACAGCCGGTACGAGGCCTCGCCCGGCTTCGAGAGCGTGGCCGGCGCCGGCAGTTTCTGAACAACCTCGTGCGGACGGTGCGCCCGCGACACGAGCCAGGGGATCAGGATGATCGCCGCGATCACCACCACCGCCGCACCGATCAGCCTTTCGCGCATGCGTCCTCCCGCGGCACACGTCCGGTGTGCAGCGCCTCGCCGACCGTATGGAAGGAGCCGAATACCAGGATGCGATCACTCGGCCGTGCCGCCCGCACGGCCGCCTCGACGGCCTCGGGGATATTTTCACACAGGACGGGGGCGGAAATCGCGTCGCCCAGCCTTTCGGCCAGCGCCATGGCGTCCTGTCCGCGCTGCCCGCCGAGGCCGCCCAGATACCAGGCATCGACACATCCCGCCACCGCGGCCGCCACGGCGCGGGCGTCCTTGTCCGCCAGCATCGCGAAGACCGCCAGGGTACGCCGGGGCTCGGCGCGCTCGAGCCAGTCCGCGAGGGCGGCCGCGGCCTGGGGATTGTGCCCGACATCCAGGACCCATTCGATGCCCTCGCCAAACCGCCGTTCAAGCCGCGCGCCCAGCCTTACCGAGGCCACCGCGTCGCCGGTCCGCCCCGCCGGCGGCACGGACCCGGGCGCCACCGATTCCAGCAGGGCCAGTGCCACCGCCGCGTTGTCGCGCTGGTGCCGGCCGGGAATGCCGGGCGCGCGCAGCGGACCCCGCGACAGGCCGCGCCCCCGGTAGGTCCACGCTTCGCCGTCGCCTTCGGCCTCGAAGTCCCGGCCGATGCGCCACTCGTCGCAGCCGATCTCGCGTGCGGCGGCGAGGAGCCCGTCCGGCGGATCGCGGTCGCCGATGATCGCGGGCCGGCCGCGCCTGAAGATGCCCGCCTTCTCGCGGCCGATGCTGTCACGGTCGTTGCCCAGCCAGCGCTGGTGATCGAGGCCGACCGAGACGACCGCCGCCGCGGCCGAATCCACCGCGTTGACGGCGTCCAGGCGGCCGCCGAGCCCCACCTCGAGCACGGCCTCGCGAACCCCGGCGCGGCGGAAGACTTCCAGCGCAGCGGCGGTACCGAACTCGAAGTACGTCAGCGGCGTATCGTCGCGCGCGGCCTCCACGGCCTCGAGGGCCGCGACGAGCCGCCCCGCCTCGACGGGCCGGCCGTCGACGGCGATGCGCTCGCAGTAGTCGGCGAGGTGCGGCGAGGTATAGGTGCCGACGGGCCCGCGCTCCGCCGCCGTCAGGAGTTCAGTGAGGTAGGCTGCCACCGAGCCCTTGCCGTTGGTCCCGCCCACGGCGAAGACGCGAAACGCCGGCGCATCGAGCCCCATGCGGCGGAGCACCCGGGCCGTGCGTTCCAGGCCGGGTTCGATTCGCGTCGGGTCGAGCTGTTCGAGGCGTTCCAGCCACGCCGCGAGGGCATTCCCCGCGGCCGTGTCTTCCCCGCCGGTGCCGGTCACACCGCCTGCTGGCGCATCAGCATTGCGAGAAGGCGCGCGACCGTGTCGCGCATCTGGCGCCGGTCCACGATCTGGTCCAGAGCGCCGTGGTCGAGCAGGAACTCGCTGCGCTGGAAGCCCTCGGGCAGGGTCTCGCGGACGGTCTGCTCGATCACGCGCGGGCCGGCGAAGCCGATAAGCGCGCGCGGTTCGGCGATGTTGACGTCGCCCAGCATCGCGAGGCTGGCGGAGACGCCCCCGGTGGTCGGGTCGGTGATGACCGAGACGTACGGCAGCCCGCGTGCGCGCAGCCGGCCCAGCGCGGCGCTGGTCTTCGCCATCTGCATCAGGGAGGTCAGCGCCTCCTGCATCCGGGCGCCGCCGCTGGCGCTGAACGAGACCAGCGCGGCGTCGGCTTTCACCGCCGCATCCGCCGCGCGCGTGAAGCGCTCCCCGACGACCGAGCCCATCGAGCCGCCCATGAACGTGAACTCGAAGGCCGCCGCTACCACGGGCAGACCCTTGACGCGCCCGCTCATCGCGACGAGCGCATCGCGCTCACGCGTCTTTTTCTGCGCCTGCGAGATGCGATCGCGGTAGCGCTTGGAATCCTTGAAGCGCAGGAAGTCGATCGGCTCCACGTCCGCAGCGATCTCCTTGCGCGGCTCGGGGTCGAGGAAGGCGTCGAGCCGCTTGCGCGCTGTCAGGCGCATGTGGTGGTCGCACTTCGGGCAGACGTTGAGATTGCGCTCGAGCTCACCGCGGTACAGCACGGCGCCGCAGCCGGTGCACTGCGTCCAGACGCCCTCCGGGACGCTTTTGCGCCGGCGCGCCTGTTTGGCGTCGGTTTCAATTCTCGAGGGGACGAGCTTGCGCAACCAGCTCATGCGGACTCCGCTCCAGGGGCCGCGTGCGAGGCCGCGGCGTCATCGCAAAACCGGCCCACCATCATAGCCCAACCCCGCCGTCGCACGTAGCCCGACCCGGACAATCGGGTTCGGGGAGCCCGTAGCGCTCGGGATATGCCACGCCCGTCAGCGTGAGTCCCGCCGCCGGCGCGGTGGCCCCGGCGAGGCGCCGGTCGCCCGTTTCCAGCACCCGGGCCGGCCATTGCTCGTCGGCATCGCCGCGCCCCACGCGCAACAGACTGCCCACGAGGTTGCGGACCATGTGATGGAGAAAGGCGTCGGCCTCGACCCGGAACGTAATCATTTCGCCCGCGCGCGCCACGTCGAGCCGGCGGAGCGTGCGGACCGGGGAGCGTGCCTGGCACTGAGAGGCCCGGTAGGCGCTGAAGTCGTGGCGCCCCAGCAAGGGCTCCGCCGCGCGTTGCATGCGCGCGAGGTCGACCTCGCGGCGCGTCCAGCACACATGGCGGCGCTCCAACGCCGGCCGCGAACGGCGATCGCAAACCACATAGCGGTAACGGCGGCCCGTGGCGCCGAAGCGTGCATGGAAATCGTCGGCCACGGGGCGTACCCAGCGCACGGCCACGTCCGGCGGAAGGTTGGCGTTCGTGCCCCGCACCCAGGCCCGTGCCGGGCGTTCGCGCGCCGTGTCGAAGTGAACGACCTGGCCCGAGGCGTGCACGCCCGCGTCGGTGCGGCCCGCCGCGACGACATCGAGGGGCGCGTCGGCCACGATCGACAGGGCCTGCTCGAGTACGCCCTGAACGCTCCGCAGCCCGGTCTGGCGCTGCCAGCCGACGAAGTCCGTCCCGTCGTACTCCACGCACAGGGCGTAGCGCCGTGGGTCCGCCAAGACTGGCCCGTCAGGCCAGGCCTTCGAGCAGCTTGTTCGCCTGGTCGCGCTGCTTGGAATCGCCCTCGTCGACCACTTCCTCCAGCACGCCGCGCGCGGACTCCGGATCGTCCATGTCGAGATAGGCGCGCGCCAGATCGAGCTTGGTGTCGATGAGGTTCTCGCCGCCGACTTCCGCGTCCTCTTCACCGTCTACCTCGGCGGTGGCGTCGCTTCGTGACGGCCGCGGTTCCTCGGCGGCGGGCTCGTCGGGCTCGAACTCGATGGGCTCGAGATCGTCCGTGGAGGCTTCGGGCTTCGCCGGTGCGCCCTCGAAGGATTCCGATTCCGCCACGGGCTCCGCCGGTTCCTCGTCGCCGAGATCGAACTCGAGCGCGTCGTCCTGGCTGCCGCCGGCCGCGGGAGCCGGGTCCGCATTGCCACTCGCCTCCGTGTCCGCAGCCGCCTTCTCCGGTGCCCCTTCGCCGGAGCCCGTCTTTTCGTCCGGCGGAAGTTGCAGGTTCAGCGGCGCGTCCCCACTACCCGGGATGTAAGTCTCGATGAAGGTGGACAGCTCGTCCATCGTGCGCTCGAACTCGTCCTGGCCGCCGCCCGTCGCCTCGGTGCCCGACAACCGGTCGAGGTCCAGATCGAAGTCCAGGGAGTCGTTCCCGCCACGTTCGTCCGTGCCGCCCCCGGAACCGGCGGGTTCACCGGCCCCGGCAAAGAGCTCCGCATCCGGGCGCAGCTGGCGGCCCATGGCGGCCACCTCGCGCCAGTTCTCCGAGTCGGCACCGAACAGGTCCCGGTCATCCGCCGCCTCGGTCTCGAAGGCCTCCGCATCGCCCGCGGCGAATAAGACGTCCAGCAGCTTGCGCCGGAGGTCCGTGCGTTCGGGCTCGCGGGTCACGGCATCGCGCAGGACCCGGGCGGCTTCCCCGTACTCGCCGTAGCCGGCATGGAACTCGGCTTCCGCGAGCGGATCCGGTTCGTCGATGTTCGGCGACGGACCGCCGATGTAGGTCTCGCCGCCGAAGTCGCCCGACTCGTCCGCGCCACCGGCGGCGGTCGCAGCGTCGCCTTCGCCGCCGGTACCGCCGGCCGCCTCGTCCGCTGAAGCAGCGTCTGCGTCGGAGTCCGGCAACGTGACGTAAGCGCCGCCTGCGGCCGTGGCCGCTGCCCGGCGTCGACGTGCCACGAGGAGAAGCAGTGCCACGAGCAGGAGAACGACGCCGGCAATGATGGCCCAGCCCCGCGGCTCATGGAGCCAGCTCTGCCAGCCGGCCGCGTTTCCGCCGGCTGATCCGCCCTTCGCGGTATTGGCGGTATTGGCGGAGTTGACCGAGTTGACCGAGTTCGCGGGATTGGTCTTCTCCGGCTTCCCGGACTGTCCGGCCGCCGCGCCGCCCGCCGTCTGCTTGCCGGCCGCGGCGACGCTCGCGCTCGCCCCCGCGGCGGCGCTTGCCTTGTTGGAGGCCGCGGCGAGATTCGCCATGGCGTTGCTCTGGACCTTGGCCGGTCCGCCCGCGCTGGCGCCGGTGCCCGCGGCACCTCGGGCACTCGTCGCGGCGCCCGCGGCCGCCGCCACGGCCGTGCTGGCGCCGGCGCCCGCGGCCTGCGGCGACGCCGCGCCCGCCGCCGAGGTGCCGGGCGCGGCCGCTTCGCGGTTGTTGGTGACCTGCGGGGTCGTCAGCAGCACGCGGCCGCTGCTCTCGCCGGCCGGCGACCGCGACGCGGCCACGGTACCGGTGGCGTGGGAACCCTGCGAGGTGGACGGGGACGGCGCAGCGGCTACCCGCTGCTTCGGCGGCGCCGCGCCCCGGGACTGCTGCCACGACTTGTTCTGGCTGGCGACCTCGCGGGTGGCATGCGCCGAGCTGATGCTCTCGATGCGGCTCCGCGAGGGAACCTTGAGGACGTAGCCCGCCTTCAGCCGGTTGATGTTGCCGACGAAGGCATCGGGGTTCTCACGGTAGAGCGCCACCATCATCTGGTTCACGCTCACGCTGCTGTCCGGGCGCAGCTTGCGCGCCAGACCCCAGAGCGTCTCGCCACGCTGGACCGGCCCGTAGCTATGCACGGTGCGCTGGCCCGCGGACTGCGCGGGCGAACCGGTCGGCTGCGCCGGCTGTTGCGGCTGCGCCGGTTGCTGTGCGGGCTGCGGTTGCGGCTGCGCCGCCGGCTGCCGGTGCGCCGGCTGTGCGGTGGCGGTGCGCGTAGCCGGTGACGGCGCACTCACGGACTGTTGCCGGCGCTGGTGCTTGCCGGCGGCAAAGGTGGGCGGGTTGAGCAGCACGGTGTACTGCCGCGTGACCTCGCCGCTCGACCAGCTCGCATGCACCATCAGGTTGAGGAACGGCAGGCGGACCGGCTTGTCCGACGTCACCAGCACATAGGGACCCTTCGGCCCCTGCTTGACCGCGAACTTCAGGTCGAACAGGAAGTCCGGTTCGGTCACGCCGGCCTGCTTGTAGTCGGCCGTGCTCGCAAGGCCCACGTCCAGGCCTTGCAGATCGGCGTTGCTGGCGGCAAGAATCGGAATCCGGGCCTCGAACGCCTGGCCGATGCGCGTGTCGGAGTGGATCTGTCCCAGACCCAGTGCCCACGCAAGAGAGGGAAGCGCCACGGCAGCGGCAATCGCTCCCGCGAGGACGGCTCCGCTCGTGCGCAGCTTGTCAGTCATCGACGTTCCCCCTCTGTGCATGCGTATCTCCTGCGCGACCCCGGCTCATAGTCCGGATTATAAGAGCGCTCTAAGCGCTTGACTATAGCCCAGATGCCGCCACCTTGCCGCCTTCGGGCACTATTTGTCCAGCAACAGCTCCGCAATCTGCACGCTGTTGAGCGCCGCACCCTTGCGAATGTTGTCCGCGACGACCCAGAAATCCAGCCCGCGCGGGTGCGAAATATCCTCGCGGATGCGGCTCACGAACACCGCATCGTCGTGCGCGCCCTCGGTCGCCGCCGTGGCGTATCCGCCCGGCTCGCGCTTGTCCAGGACCTTCACGCCGGGCGCGTCGGAGAGGATCTTTCGCGCCTCGTCGGCACTGAGCTTGCGCTCCGTTTCCAGGTGCACCGCCTCGGAGTGACCGTAGAACACCGGTACGCGCGCGGCCGTCGGGTTTACCAGGATGTCGGGATTGCCGAGGATCTTGCGCGTCTCCCACACGAGTTTCATTTCCTCGCGCGTGTAGCCGTTGTCCTGGAAGGTGTCGATGTGCGGCAGCACGTTGAACGCGATCTGCTTGGGCGAGACCGTGCACTCGATCGGCTGTCCGTTGAGCAGCCGCGCGCTCTGCTGCGCCAGCTCCTCGACGGCGGCCTTGCCGGAGCCGGACACCGACTGGTAGGTGGCGACGTTGATCCGCTCGATGCCGGCGGCGTCGTAGAGCGGTTTGAGCGCCGTGACCATCTGGATGGTCGAGCAGTTGGGGTTGGCGATGATGCCGCGCTTGCGACCCTTCTCGAGCTCGGAGGCGTTTACCTCGGGGACGATCAGCGGCACGTCGTCGTCGTAGCGGAAGGCCGACGTGTTGTCGATCACCACCGCGCCAGCCGCCGCCGCACGCGGCGCGTGCTCCTTGGAGACGCTGCCGCCCGCCGACGACAGGACGATGTCCACGCCGGCAAAGTCGAACTTGGCCAGCTCCTCGACCGTCACGCTGCCGCCGGCGAACTCGATCTCCTCGCCCGCCGAGCGCGCGCTGGCCAGCGCGTGGAGCTTTCCGACGGGAAACTTCCTCTCCGCCAGTATCTGCAGCATCGTCCGGCCCACGAGACCCGTGGCGCCCATGACGGCGACTGTCACTTCCTTCTTCATGCTTCCTCCGTGTCCGATGTCGAATTCCGGTGTAAATAAGGTTGTTCGCGCGCGACGTCCGCGTTCTGGGCGCGGTCGCGCAGCCAGTGGTCGGCGAGCACCAGGCAGAGCATCGCCTCGGCAATGGGCACGGCGCGCAGCCCCACGCAGGGGTCGTGGCGGCCGGTGACCTTCACCGACGTGGCCTCGCCCGCGCGCGTCACGCTTTCCACGGGCTGCGGGATGCTCGAGGTCGGCTTGAACGCGAGGCTCACCGTGAGCGGCTGGCCGGTCGCGATGCCGCCGAGCACGCCGCCGGCATGGTTCGAGGCGAAGCCGTCGGGCTTCAGGGCGTCGCGGTGTTCGCTGCCCCGCTGGCGGACGACATCGAAACCGTCGCCGATTGCCACGCCCTTCACCGCCGGGATGCCCATCATGGCGTGGGCGATGGCCGCGTCGAGCTTGTCGAACACCGGCTCGCCCAGCCCGGCCGGGACGCCGCGAGCTTCCACGGCGATGCGCGCCCCGATGGAGTCGCCCGACTTCCACACGTCCTGCAGCAGCGCCTCGAGCGCCTCGATGCGCGCCGGCTCGGGGCAGAAATACGGGTTGCTCTCCGCCGCCGCGGGATCGGCCGCGTCGAATTCCAGCTCGCCCACGCCGGCGAGCCAGCCCCGCACCGTAATGCCGAGTCCCTCGAGCAGGCGCCGCGCCACCGCGCCGGCAGCCACGCGCGCGGCCGTCTCCCGCGCCGAGGCGCGCCCGCCACCGCGCCAGTCGCGGCGGCCGTACTTCGCCTCGTAGGTCACGTCCGCGTGGCCCGGGCGGAAGGTGTCGCGGAGCTTCGCGTAGTCCTTGGGCCGGGCGTCCGCGTTGCGGATCAACAGCGTCAGGGGCGTGCCGGTGGTCTCGCCCTCCAGCAGGCCCGAGAGAATTTCCACGCTGTCGGGTTCGCGCCGCTGCGAGACGAAGCGCGAGCGCGCCGTCGCCCGGCGGGCCAGCTCGGCCTGGATTCGCTCCACCTCCACGGGCAGCCCCGGCGGGCAGCCGTCGATGACCGCGCCGATGGCCGGGCCGTGGCTCTCGCCAAAGGTGGTGACCCGGAAAGCCTGTCCGAAGGTATTCCCGCTCATGCGACCCGGGCGAGCGCGCCGGGAGCGGTCAGCGCCTCGCGCGTGACGACCGCGACGCCCTCGCCGCCCCGTTCGAGATCCACCCAGACGAACTCCAGCCCCGGCAGCGCGCGCTCCAGCGCATCGCGGGACGCGCCGACTTCCAGCACCAGCACCCCGCCGGGCTCGAGCTGATCCGCCGCGCCGGCGAGGATCGCGAGCGGGTGGTCCAGCCCTTCGCGGCCGCTGGCCAGGCCGCCCTCGGGCTCGTGGCCGTACTCCGGCGGCAGCGAGGCGTACGACTCGGCGTCGACGTACGGCGGGTTGCACAGGACCAGGTCGTAGCATTCCCCGCGCAGCGACGCGAACAGGTCGCTCTCGATCGTGCGGACGCGCTCGCCCAGCGCGTGTTCGTCCACGTTCCGTGCGGCGACCTCCAGGGCGCCCGTGTCGCGATCGACGAGGTCGACCGTCGCTTCCGGGAACGCGTACGCCGCGGCAATGCCGATGCAACCGCTTCCGCAGCACAGGTCCAGCACGCGGCCGACCTGCTCCGGTTCCGTCCACGGCTCGAGCTGCCGCTCGATCAGTTCCGCCAGCGGCGAGCGCGGGATCACCACGCGTTCGTCCACGTAGAAGCGCAGGCCCGCGAACCAGGCCTCGTGCGTCAGGTAAGGGACCGGGAGCCGTTCTTCGATGCGGCGCCGGAACAGCGCATGGATGTCCGAGATCTCCGCCTCGGTCAGGCGCGCGTCGAGGTATTCCGGGGCAATGGAATGGTCCAGGTGCAAGGCATGCAGGACCAGCGCCAACGCGTCGTCGAACGCATTGTCGGTCCCATGGCCGAAGTGCAGGCCGGCTCGGTCGAAGGCGCTGGCGCCGAAGCGCACCAGATCGCGGAGCGTGCGCAGCCGCTTGGCGACTGCCTCCAGGGATTCCACGCGAAACCCGGTTTGTTCCAACAACCCGCTATTTTATCAGCCCGGGGCGTCCGGCCCCAGCAGGCGGGCATCGATCTCGCCGGGCCGCGAGCAGCCGCACAGTGCCAGGGCGTCGGCGAATTCCCGGCCGAGGATGTCCAGCACGTCGCTCACGCCCGCCTCGCCGCCCGCCGCGAGTCCCCAGAGGACGGGCCGCCCCAGCATTACCGCCCGGGCGCCGAGCGCCAACGCCTTGATGACGTCGCCGCCGCGGCGGATCCCGCCGTCCACGTAGACCTCGCCGCGGCTGCCCACGGCCTCGGCTATGTGCGGGAGCACCTCGGCCGTGGCGGGGGCGGCGTCGAGCTGGCGGCCGCCGTGGTTGGACACGGTCACGGCCCGGGCGCCGTGTTCGACCGCCCGCACGGCGTCGTCCGGCCGGCAGACGCCCTTGACCACTACCGGCAGCGACGTGCGGGCGCAAATCCAATCGAGGTGTTCCCACGAGAGACCCGGGTCGAAGTGCTCGGCCACGTAGGCGGCGAGTCCGGAACCGGTCACTTCCGGGAAGTCGCCCTTGCCCGCGGCGAACGCGTTCGCGACGACCATGCCCGGCGGCAGGCGGAAGCCATTGCGCACGTCCCGCTCGCGGCGGCCGAGGATCGGCGAGTCCACGGTGAGCACCAGCGCCTGCGCGCCGGCCGCCTCGGCCCGGGCCACGAGGTCGGCGGTCAGCGCCCGGTCGCGATACACGTAAAGCTGGAACCAGCGCGGGTCGCCGGCCGCGGCGAATACGTCCTCCATGGCGACGTTGGAAAGCGAACTCAGGATGAACAGGGCCCCCGCTTTCCGGGCCGCCCGGGCGGTCGCGAGCTCGCCGTCCGGACAGGCCATCTGCTGGAACGCGGTCGGCGCGACCATCACCGGCGAGGCAACCCGCCGGCCCAGGACCGTGGTGGCGAGGTCCCGGTCACGCACCCCGGCAAGCACCCGGTAATGGAGCCGCCAGCGCCGCCAGGCCGAGCGGTTGCCGGCGAGCGCCCGTTCGTCCTCGGCACCGCCCGCGTAGTAGTCGTACACGTCGCGCGACAGGCACGCCCGTGCCCGTCGTTCGTAGTCGTCGAGATTGAGCGGCGGCTCCTCCACACACGCGTCCCGCTGCGGCGAAGGTCCACCATGCCCGCCCCGCCACGGGCACGCAAGCACCGGGATGGCAAAATGCCGCTTTTCCCCACGGCGCCGCGGTGAGTCTGCAACGCCTTTTCTACGGGGCCCTGCCCCAACGCCTGCTCTCCCGTTTCGGCGGACGCGTCGCGCGCCTGCGCGCGGGGTGGCTGACCACGGCCTTCATCCGCTGGTTCGTGCGGCACTACGGCGTCGACCTGACCGAAGCCGAGTCCGCCGACGCTTCGGCCTACCCCAGCTTCCAGGCCTTCTTCACACGCTCGCTGCGTGACGGGGTACGCGGGTGGCCCGGCGAGGCCGGCGCCGTCGCGAGCCCGGTGGACGGCGCCGTCAGCGCCGGCGGGCCCGTCCGCGACGGCACCCTGCTGCAGGCCAAGGGCGTGACCTATTCCCTCGGCCGGCTGCTGGACGCCGATCCCGACCCGTACGACGGCGGGCAATACCTGACGCTCTACCTGCGCCCGCACGACTACCACCGCGTCCATGCGCCGCTGGATGCGCGGCTCGTCGCGGCCCGTTACTGCCCCGGCCGCCTGTGGCCGGTGCGTCCCTGGGCAGTCGAGTCCGTGCCGGGGCTCTTCGCCGGGAACGAGCGGCTGGTACTCGACTTCGAGACCGGCGCCGGGCCGATGGCACTCGTGATGGTCGGCGCTCTGATGGTGGGCAGCCTGGAGACCGTGGTGACGGGTCCCGTGCGGCGCGGGCGCCGCGAGCCGTCCCGCTGGAACCTCTCCGAGGCCCCGCGCGCTTTCGCCCGGGGCGAGGAAATCGGGCGCTTCAACTTCGGCTCGACGGTGATCCTGGCCTTCGGCCGCGGCGCGGCCGAGCTCGACGCGAGCGTGGCGGAGCCGGAACGCGAGGTCCGGCTCGGGGAACGGATCGGAATGATCGGCAAGACCGACCGATAGCCGCCGGGTGTCGGGGTTCCCCGAACCGACCTTCGCGGTCGGGAGACCGCTCCCACCAACGCCCCGGGGACGATCCACGGTGGGAGCGGCTTTCCAGCCGCGAATCGACCGTTGACCCGGGATTCGCGGCCGGGAGGCCCCTCCCAATCAGGGTCGGGTCTTCAGGCGGTGTAGGAGCGGGCTCCGGCCGCGATCCGGAGCCAGGCCACGGCAATCGCGGCCGGGAGGCCGCTCCCACCCACGGTGCGGGTGCGGATGGGGTGGGAGCGACTTTCCAGTCGCGATTCCTGCGACGGGCGCTACGGGTGCTCCCGCTGGACGGCCTCCATCCAGGCCGCGGCGATACGCTCCAGGCCCTCGCGGTCGGCCTCATCGAAGCGCGACGGCACCGGCGCGTCGAGGTCGAGCACGCCGATCACCTCATCGTTCCCGCCGACCAGCGGCACAACGATCTCGGAGCGCGAATCCGCGTCGCAGGCGATGTGGTCGTCGAAGGCGTTCACGTCCTCCACCACGATTGTCTCGCGGCGCTCCGCGGCGGTGCCGCAGACGCCGCGACCCATCGGGATGCGCACGCAGGCCGGCTTGCCCTGGAACGGGCCGACGACGAGTTCCCCGTCCTTCAGGAAATAGAAGCCGGCCCAGTTGAGCTGCGGCAGGCCGTTGAACAGCAGCGCGGAGAGGTTCGCCGCATTGGCGATGCGGTCGCTCTCGTCCTCGAGGAGCGCCCGCGCCTGCGCCTCCAGCGTCCTGTAAAGTTCTTTTTTTTCCGTATCTTGCAATGTATTTCCAACCTCGTTACTTGCTTGTCGGGGGATGAACTCTCGCCAAGGCGCCAAGTACGCGTAGGCAAACCCAAGATACCGAAAACCCTTGGCGCCTTCGCGCCCTGGCGAGAAATCTACTTACGAGCCGTGCGCGAGCACTGCGGCGCCTTCCAGGCGGCCCGCGCGGAGATCGTCCAGGGCGTCGTTGGCATCCGCCAGCTCGTAACGCCGGGTCTCGGTGCGGACGGGCGATTCGGCGATCTTCTCCAGGAAGCCGTGGCCGTCCGCGCGCGTGAGGTTCGCGACCGACTCGAGGCGGCGCTCTTCCCACAGCAGCCGGTACGGGAACGACGGGATGTCCGACATGTGGATGCCGCCGCACACCACGCTGCCGCCGGGTCGCACCGCCTCCAGCGCCGCCGGCACCAGCGCGCCGACCGGCGCGAAGATCAGCGCCGCATCCAGCGGCTCGGGCGGCGGCCGGTCGGAGTCGCCGGCCCAGGCCGCGCCGAGGCGGCGCGCGAAGGCCTGGCCCGCCTCGTCGCCCGGGCGCGTGAAGGCGTAGACGGCCTTGCCGTCTGCCACGAGAAGCTGCGCGAGGATGTGCGCGGCGGCGCCGAAGCCGTACAGACCGACGCGCTGCGCCTCGCCCGCCTTGCGCCAGGTGCGGTAGCCGATGAGCCCGGCGCAGAGCAGCGGCGCCGTCGCGACCGGCTCGGCGTCGCCTGGCAGCTTGTAGGCGTAGTCGGCCCGCGCGGTGACGTACTCCGCGTAGCCGCCGGGGCGACTGAAGCCCGTGAACTCGGCGCGGGGACAGAGGTTCTCCTCGCCGCGGCGGCAGTATTCGCACTCGCCGCAGGCACCCGCCAACCACGCGAGGCCGACGCGCTCTCCCCGTTTGAAGCCGGCGACGCCCTCTCCGACTTCCGTGACTTCGCCCACGACTTCGTGGCCGGGGATCACCGGCCAGCGCGGCGGCTCGAGTTCGCCGTCGACGACATGAAGGTCCGTGCGGCAGACGCCGCAGGCGAGCACGCGCACGAGGATTTCCCCGGCGCGTGGCTCGGGACGCGGCAACTCGCGCGGCGCGAGCCGGCCCGCCCCGCGGTCGAGGACCATGGCGCGCATCGTCTCGCTCATGCCGGAATCACCAGGCGCGCGGCCGCGCGGGTTGTCAGCCCGCCGGCAGGCCGGCGTTGTTGCGGTCGAAGACGCGGTCGGCGCGGTAGCTGGAGCGGACCAGCGGACCCGACACCACCTCGAGGAAGCCGCGCTCCAGGCCCCACTCGCGGTAGCGGGCGAAGTCCTCGGGCGGGACGAAGCGCTCGACCGGCAGGTGGTTCTTCGTCGGGCGCAGGTACTGGCCGAAGGTGACGATGTCCAGGCCCGCCTCGCGGCAGTCGTCCAGCGCCTGGCGGATCTCGTCCTCGGTCTCGCCCAGGCCGAGCATCAGGCTCGTCTTGGTGAGCACGTCCGGGCGGTGGCGCTTGGCGAAGGCCAGCACGTCGAGCGTCTGGCGGTAGCCCGCGCGGCGGTCGCGCACGGCGTGCGTCAGCCGCTCGACCGTCTCCAGGTTCTGCGCATAGACCTGCAGGCCCGAGTCCACGACCTTCGCGACGTGGTCCGTATTGCCGCCGAAGTCCGGCGTCAGCGCCTCGACGGCCGTTTCCGGGTTCACGCGCCGGATCTCGCGCACGCAGTCCGCATAGTGACCCGCCCCGCCGTCGTCGAGGTCGTCGCGGTCCACCGAGGTGATGACCACGTACTTGAGCCCCATCAGCCGCACCGAGTCGGCGGCGTGGGCGGGCTCGTCCGCATCGAGCCAGCCGCGGGGGTTGCCCGTGTCCACCGCGCAGAACCGGCACGCGCGCGTGCACACCGAGCCCATGATCATGATCGTCGCCGTGCCGTGGTTCCAGCACTCGCCGATGTTCGGGCACATCGACTCCTCGCACACCGTGGAGAGCTTGTGCTCGCGCACGTTGCGCTTCGTCTCCTCGTAGCCCTTGCCCGCGGGCATCTTCGCCCGCAGCCACTTCGGCTTCGGCTGGTGCGGCACCGGCGCCGCGGGCTCGCTCCCGCGCGCCTTCATGCCGTTCTTGATGGCCGTGAAGCCCTGCGGCGTCTTGAATTTCTGCCCGCTCTCGACAACGGGAATGTCGCTGAGTCGCTTCATGGAGGGGCGATCCTTCGGAACGCGGCCCATTATCTCACGTCTCCGGCCCGCGACCAGCCCTCCCCCGCCGCCCGTACGCGGCGTCAGGTTGCCGCTCAGGATCCGGTCGAGTCGTAGCGCTTGCCCGTGTCGGCGGGCAGCCCCTTGGCCGAGCGGTCGTGCGGCACGCCTACCGTCACGCTCCCGGTGCAGGTGCCGCCCTTGCCGTCGGCCGCGCGGAAGTGCACGAAATACAGCCGCCCGGACCCTCTGCCGGAGCGCTCGGCGCGCACCTTCACGTGCGCGGTGCCGACACCGAAGCCGTCCGGCGCAGTATTGCCGTCGCCCTTGCCGTTGACCGGCTCGTCCTGCTCGATCCCGGTCACCGTCAGCGTCACCTTGTCGTGATCCGGATCGGTCACGCCGTTGATAGCGACGGCATGCAGTTTATGGTTCGGCGGCCACAGCAGCGGCGTGCCCGGTTTTGCCTTGCTGCAAACCGGCGGACGGTTGGGTGATTTCTCCACGGGCATCTCGACCGTCACGATGTTCCGCAGGCGACTCCCGTAGCAGTTATTGGTTTCGTTCGTCTCCGTCACCTGATGGTCGGCATCGGCGCAGGCAACAAGGTTGTAGACGCCCGCCTTCAGGCCGGCCGGCAAGGTCGTATGTATCGGCTGTCCGCGCGACTGCTCTCCCGGCTTCAACGCAGGCACCTGTCGCTCGGCCAGCGCGATCGCGTGTTTCGGGTCCACGGGATCGTCCTTCGACAAGTAGTAGCGTGTAACGCTGGGACCGGCCGGCGTATCGCCGAGATTCTGTGTCCAGTCGGTGAGATTAATCGGATTGCCGCCCTTGGTCTTGACCAGCGGCGGAGCGAACAATGGTACCGCCAGATCGGCGCCCCCTTGCCAATGCACCAGAGCCTCCGCCACCGCCCACGGCGGTAGTGCCGTATCGGTGGCGCTCGTGGCTTGCCCCGATCCCGCGGTGGCGGCGGACGGGGCGGGCTTCATCAAGAGAACCTCGTCCGTACCCACACCTCGCCCCTTGTAGCTCACCTTCACCTGACCGTTTGCATCCGTGCGCAGGCTCCACGGAAAGGGATGATGCGCATCCGGGCCCGTTACGATCGAAAACGCCACCGGGTAACCCTCGAGCGGTTTGTCGTGATCGGAGGAGTTCACCACCTTGGCGATCAACGTCGCCGCGGCCCCGACCGTGTGCGCACTCTCGGCCGGCGTGAGCGAATACCGGGGCGTCACCGGAATCGGCGTGTCGGGAATCGTCCGGATCAGCGCCTCACCGTTGAGTTTCACCAGACCGCTCGCCTCGGGGCGGATCTGCGTCGCCGAGGCGCTGGCAACTGTCTGCAGTAGCGACCGCAACGTCTTCTTTGCCGTGGTGCCGTCCCGGTGCTTCACAGCCGCGGTATTCGCCGCATCGAGTTGGCTTTGAATCTTCTGTGCCAACGTCGCATCCGAAATCCAACCAAGCTTCACGGCGTGCGCCACCTCGGCTTCCAGCTCGCTCCACGAGAGCACCGGCACGCCGGCCGGCGCCAGCGTTGGCAGGCGCACCAGAATGGACTGTTGAATCTTCCCGGCCTTCTCCTTCTCCGCCTGGCTCGGCTCCCCGTTGAATGTCGGCACCCACCACGGCTCCACGACCATCTCGCGAATCACCGGCGGACCCGGGCTGACGAGCTTTAGATTGCCGAGTTGGCCGCCGGGCGGTATATCGGCCGCATCCTTCAACGAGTCGAACGACGCGTACCCGTCCCGGCTCATCATGCCCGCCCAATGCGGCGGAACCGACGAGATGCCGTAAGGGACCAGAAAGTCGCCCGGCGGCAACTCCAGGGGCTTCAGCTGATTCTTCAGGTCGCTGAACGTCTTCGTCACCCGGCCAAACGGGAGCGCGAGCTGGTCCGCAAAGGCCGCGAACCGGTCGGAGCCTTTCGAGGGCTGGTATTTGCGCGCCATGTAAATGTCCACGTCGCTGATCGCGCCGGTGCCCTCTGCGCCACTGCTCACGGAGTAGGTATAGGTGTAGAGCTTCTTCGCGGCGTCATAGGTGACACTCGCCGCGGCCTTGACCTTGGTCATGGTTGGCGTCGGCAACGTCCCTACGTTTTCCACGGCCCGGGCGGGCGTCCCATACAGAGCGCCCAGGACAACGAGCGCTGCGAACTGGAAGTATCGATGGCTCATGGTTCCCCCTCAGCGCTCGAAATCGACGTGCTTGTGCCAGTCGCCGTTCCGGAGCCTTTCGCACAGCAGCGCCGTATGCGTGACGTGGTGGTGAATGTAGGGAATCACTCTACGCGCGGCCTTGATCAAGGCATGATCCTTCGGGCAGGGAACACCGTCGCCGTTAATGTCGGTGTCCGTGCCATTGCGATGCGAGCGATGCGGCGGCGCCCAGTCGTGATGAATGTCGAACAGCCCGCCGAGGACGAGCGTCATGTCATTCAGACTGAGAACGCGGGGTGGATTGGAAAGCACATGAAACCAATCGGCAAGGTCCAGCACCTGCAAGAGATGCTTCTCCTTGATGTAGAACGCCACGCTGTCGGGATGTCCTGGATCACGATTACGCACCTTGATGTAGTGCTGATACTGATCGGGATCCGGCAACTCCGCGAGCCGCGTCGGCTTCGGATCATACTGCCACTGCCAGGGATAAGGCCCCACACGGTGGCGCCCCCAATAGTCCCACTCCATGATGTGCACGGTATCGCGATTCCGGTACGTCTTCTCGCCGTAACAGACCGGGAAGAACTTGGGGCACGACCAACCCGCCGGCGCCGTGACCTGGACGTCCACCTGTGCCTCGCCGCTCACCTCGGAAACGGGATACACGATCTTCGCGGCGTAAGACCGGCACACTACCGGTAAGCCCCTCCGGGGCGGACAGCCATTGACCGTCGTGCCGGTCACCCGCTTCTTATCCGTGGGATCCGTGTCGTAGGCGAATTTCAGCTTGCCGTAGCCGTCGTAGTTCGGAACGGGTCGATTGTATTTGTTCCGCGTGTAATGCCGTCGGCGGTAGATCAGTGGACGCGGGGCCGTGGTGGTGTAGCCTGCGGGGACGTGTCCCCCGTTGACCATCGGGTCCGTCGCCTCGCCGGGCGGATACGAGATCCAGAGCTTGAAACCGCAATTGACCGCAAAGCGAATGAATCCCTCGTTGTCGAAGCACGCCACGTAGTAGGTGACCGTGTTCGGCTTGGCGTCGAGCTTCCCCACGTCGGATGGCTGGACATAGGTATCGCTCGTGCTGATCTGGCCGCCGGCGTAGGCGCCGCCGCACAGCAATACTCCGCCAGCGCGGCGATGCCCGCAAGCATGCGAAACGTGCGCATTCCCTCCCCCTCTGTAACGCGCTCCATGAAGCGTAGCGGATCAATCACCGAAGTCAAGAGCGCGTCGGTCGTGGTATCGTTTCAAACGGCTTAATGGGGGGGCGCGTCATGAGAGTTCTGATTCCGCTCGTCGCATTGGTCGCGGCCGGCACCGCCGCCGCGCAAGCGCCGCAAACCGCGAGCGCTCCTGCCACCACCGCTTCTGCTGCCCGACGCTACGAAAAGATTGCGGAGAAAGAGTTGCCGGATCTTCGGACGATTCGCCAGAGCGATATTCCGGCGGAGGTACGCAAAAACTATGGTCCCAAGACCTTGGCGAAAGCGGCGCCCAACCAGGGGCCTGTCGGCGCCGATTTCGACGGCGACGACCACCGGGATTTCGCTTTGGCCATGAAGGCCCGTCATGCCCATTCCATCATTGCGTTCTATGTGGTGGCCTGCCTATGGCGCGAAGCCGGCTACGACTGCCGGCGCATCGATGGCCCACTCTCTGGGCGCCTACTAGGGGGACGCCTCGAAGTGGGCGACATGACCAACGACTCCCGCTGCTGGGGTGACAGCAAGAAGCGAACGTGGAAGGCGCCCACGCTCATTCTGGAGCCTTTCCTGGGCAATATCGTTACGACCTACCCCTACGACAAGGCCCGGGACAAATTCCACCGGTGCGACTTCGGCGACTAAGGCGCATCGGGCCGGACTCATCGGCAGTGGTAGCCTTCTCGTATCTGCACGGGGGCAGCTCATGAAATCGCTGGTCTTGCTCATCGCACTGTTTGTTGTCGGCACCGCCGCCGCGCAAACGCCGCAAACCGCGAGCGGGCCGGCGACCACCGCTTCCGCCGCCAGGCGCTACGAAACGATTGCGGAGAAGACGCTGCCAGGCATGAGGGCACTTCGTCCTGGTGATCTTCCCACCGCGAAACTCCGCAAACAATTAGGGCCAAAGGCTGTGGCGAAGGCGCTTCCCAACCAGCGCCCTGTCGTCGCCGATTTCGACGGCGATGGACACGGGGACTTTGCCCTGGTCATGAAGACTCGCCATGCCCATTCGATCTTCGCGTTCTATATCGTGGCCTGCCTGTGGCGCAAAGCCGGCTACGATTGCCGCCGTATTTCGCACCCTCATGCACGCGAGAATGGCTTCGCCTGGTACCACCTCGAAGTGGCCGACATGACCAACGACTCCCGCTGCTGGGGTGCCAGAAAGAAGCGAACGTGGAAAGCGCCCACGCTCATTCTGGAGCCTTTCCTGGGAAATATCGTTACGTTCTACCCCTACGACAAACCCCGGGACCGATTCCGGCGCTGCGACATGGGCGACTAAGGCAATGCCGGACTGATCCGACCTTCTGCGGGCGATCACTCACGAATATCAAGGGCTAGTCGGGCGGGACATCGTTGACGGGCTCCATTCAGAGTCCCGGCTGACGCCGGGCGATTCGTGTCACTCTATCCGGCCCCGGTGGACGGGCGCGGGGCGGGGCGTTCGCCGGATTCCCGGTAACGGCGATAGTCGGCGAGGATTTGCGCGTGGTCGAAGGCGAGGTCCGGCGGCGGGTCGGCCGGGTCGCAGAGCCGGATGTCGCCGGCGTCGTCGCCGGCCGCAGGCTCGCCGTGGGCCTCTCCCACGTAGACGACGCTCGCACAGTGGCCGCGCGGGTCGCGGTCGGGGGCGGAGTACACGCCGAGGAGCGCCTCGAGGGTCACGGCGAGGCCGGTTTCCTCGCGCATTTCGCGGCGGGCGGCGTCTTCCACCGCCTCGCCCACGTCGACGAAGCCGCCCGGGAGCGCCCAGCCGCGGGGCGGGTTGCGGCGGCGGATGAGGACGATCGGGCGCTCGGGGCGGTCCGTGAGCTCGATGACGACGTCCGTGGCGAGCACCGGGGTTCCAGTGTGGTGCATCGCAATTCCCGGCACTTTCAGAGCTCCCCACAAGCGCCAGATCAAGGCCCAGCGCGCCGGCAATGGCCGGCGCCCTTGGCAAGCGCTGCAACGCAGAGCTGGCGCTTGTGGGGAGTTCCCTTCGGGCGAGCCGCTGGAGCCCCGCTGCGGCGTTGCGCGCGCTTGAAAGGGAATGACCCTTCCTGCGCGCCCGCGCCTTGCATCCGGCCTCCAGCGGCTCGCTGAAAGCACCGGGAATTGCGATGCACCACACTTGGGGCGAGCACGTCAGCGCCCTCCCCGCTTGATCTCCGCCAGCCGGCGGCGGTCGCGGCGCTCGGGGCGCCGGGCGGGTGCCGCGCGGGCGGAGAGGCGCCGCTGCTCGCGGTGGCGCTCGCGGCGTTCGATGCTCTCGGGCGTCTCCGTGTAGAGGGTGCGGGCGACGGACGCGGGCCCGCGCTTTTCGGCGAGGCCCTCGACGTCGAGTTCCAGCCGGTCGGGGCCCTTGGTGACGACGAGGCGCTCGCCGCCCGCGATGCGGCGCGCGGGCTTGGCGGCGTGGCCGTCGACGTGGACCTTGCCGCCGGCAACCGCCTGGGCCGCCAGCGAGCGCGTCTTGAACAACCGTGCCGCCCACAGCCAGCGGTCGAGGCGCACGGAGGGGGTCTCGGGCGCAACCATATGAAAAGTATAATGGTCCGGTTTCGCACCCGGAGCGCCCCATGGCGCGAGTTGACCTCAGCTTCCTCGACGACAAGCTCTCCGAGCTCCGCGACCAGGGCCTGTACAAGGCCGAGCGCGTGCTCACCACCCGCCAGGGCGCCGAGATCGAGACCACCGTCGGCGCCAGCGTCATCAACCTGTGCGCGAACAACTACCTGGGCCTCGCGGGCGACGACCGCCTGGTGAAGGCCGGCCAGGAGGCGCTGGAGCGCTACGGCTACGGCATGGCCTCGGTCCGCTTCATCTGCGGCACGCACCAGGTGCACAAGGACCTCGAGGCGAAGTTCGCGGAGTTCCTCGGGATGGAGGACGCGATCCTCTACTCGTCCTGCTTCGACGCGAACGGCGGGCTCTTCGAGACGCTGCTGGGCGAGGACGACGCGATCATCTCGGATTCGCTCAACCACGCGAGCATCATCGACGGCGTGCGCCTGTGCAAGGCGAAGCGCTTCCGCTACGCGAACAACGACATGGGCGAGCTGGAGGCGAAGCTCAAGGAGGCGGAGGGCTCGCGCCTGAAGCTCATCGCCACCGACGGCGTGTTCTCCATGGACGGCATCGTGGCCAACCTGGAAGGCATCTGCGACCTCGCCGACCGCTACGGCGCGCTGGTGATGGTGGACGACTCGCACGCAACCGGGTTCATGGGCGCCGGCGGGCGCGGCAGCCACGAGTACCGCGGCGTGATGGACCGCATCGACATCGTCACGACGACCATGGGCAAGGCGCTCGGCGGCGCCTCGGGCGGCATCACCGCCGGCCGGCGCGAGATCGTCGGGTGGCTGCGCCAGCGTTCGCGACCCTACCTGTTCTCGAATTCGCTCGCCCCGATGATCGCCGGCACCACGCTCAAGGTGCTGGAGATGCTCGAGGAGAGCGGCGAGCTGCTGGAGCAGCTGCACGGCAACGCCCGCTACTTCCGCGAGGGCCTCGAGAAGCTCGGCTTCGACCTGGTGCCGGGCGAACACCCGATCATTCCCGTGATGCTCGGCGACGCGAAGCTCGCCACCGAGATGGCCGACAAACTTCTCGCCGAGGGCGTGTACGTGATCGGCTTCTCCTTCCCGGTCGTGCCGAAGGGCAAGGCGCGCATCCGCACGCAGATGTCGGCGGCGCTCACGCGCGAGCACCTCGACCGCGCGCTCGCCGCCTTCGAGAAGGTCGGCCGCGAACTCAAGGTGATCGGCTAGATGCGCGCGCTGGTCAAGGCGAAGGCCGAGGAAGGCATCTGGAGCCAGGACGTCCCGCGCCCGAAGCTGGGGCACAACGACGTCCTCATCCGCATCCGCAAGACGGCGATCTGCGGCACCGACATCCACATCTACAACTGGGACGAATGGGCGCAGAAGACCATCCCCGTCCCCATGACGGTCGGTCACGAGTTCGCCGGCGAGATCGTGGAGCTCGGCAGCGAGGTGCAGGGGCTCGAGGTCGGGCAGCGCGTGTCCGGCGAGGGCCACATCACCTGCGGGCATTGCCGGAACTGCCGCGCCGGGCGCCGCCACCTGTGCCCGAACACGAAGGGCGTGGGCGTGAACCGGCCCGGGGCGTTCGCGGAATACCTCGCGATCCCGGCCGAGAACGTCTATCCCCTGCCCGACTCGGTCTCCGACGACGTCGCCGCGTTCCTGGACCCGCTCGGCAATGCGACGCACACGGCGCTTTCGTTCGACCTGGTCGGCGAGGACGTGCTGATTACCGGCGCCGGGCCGATCGGCTGCATGGCGGTCGGCATCGCGCGGCACTGCGGCGCGCGCCACGTCGTGATCACCGACGTGAACCCCTACCGCCTGGACCTCGCAAAGAAGATGGGCGCGGACCGCGCCGTCAACGTCGCGGAGGAGAACCTCGACGACGTCGCGAAGTCGCTCGGCATGACCGAGGGCTTCGACGTGGGCATGGAGATGTCGGGCAGCCCGCAGGCGCTGCGCCAGCTACTCGGCGCGATGGTCAACGGGGGCAAGGTGGCGCTGCTCGGCATCCCGCCCGAGGAGACGGCGATCGACTGGAACGAGGTCATCTTCAAGGGCCTCGTGCTCAAGGGCGTCTACGGCCGGGAGATGTTCGAGACCTGGTACAAGATGATCGCGATGCTGGAAAGCGGCCTGGACGTCGGCCCCGTGCTCACGCACCGTTTCCCCGTCGCGGACTTCCAGGCGGGCTTCGACGCCATGCGGTCCGGGCGCTCGGGGAAGGTCGTGCTCGACTGGAGCGCCTGACCGCCCGACGGCACCGCCCGGACGGGCAAAAGCCGCGGCCGCTTCCGGCGGACCGCGGCTTTTTCGTCCTGCGACGCGCTCCGTTCAGACGCCCACGGTCTGGAACGGGGTGAAGTTGTCGTACATGGTCAACGCGTCGAGCTTCTCGCGCTCGCCGAGGAAGTTCGGACGCGGCTTCGTGCCGCCGTACGGTTCCACGAGCCGATTGTCCACGCTGTTGTAGACGAAGAACAGGTTCGAACGCGGCCACGGCGAGAGGTTGCGGTTCGAGGCGTGCAGCGTGTTGCACTCGAACAGCAGCAGGGATCCGGGCGGCCCCTTGGGCGCCTGGATACCGCCCTGGTTCGCGAGCCGCTGCAGCGAGCGCTGGTCCGGCACGCCCAGCTGCTGGCTCTTGAGCGACTCCTTCCAGTTGTCCTCGGGCGTCTCCCCGACGGTCGGCACGAAGTAATGGTGCGAGCCGGGAATGAGCATCAGCGGCCCGTTGAACTCGTTGTTGTCCGTCAACATGAGCGAGGCGCTCACGGCGCGCATGCGCGGCATGCCGTCCTCGGCGTGCCAGGTCTCGAAGTCCGAGTGCCAGTTGAACCCGCCGCCCTTGAAGCCGTACTTGTCGTTGATGCGGGACTGGTGGATATAGACGTCGCTGGCCAGGAGCTGGCGCACCATTCCGAGGATGCGCGGGTCGCGCGTGAGACGGTCGAAGCGCTTCGACAAACGGTGCATGGCGAACACCGAGCGCAGTTCACCGGAGTCCGGATCGGTGATCACCTGGTTGGAGTTCACCAGTTCACGGTCCCGAGCCAGGTCCCGCAGCTCGTCGAAGAACGGCAACACGCGTTCCCGGGAGAAAAACCCCTCGAACCAGAGGAATCCGTCACGCTCGTAGCGGGACAGCGCTTCCTCGCCGAGGGGGCCGTCCCAGCGGTCCTGGTTGCGCGCATGGACCACCGGGTCGGTGCGCGGGAACATATCGCGCTCGGCCGTCAACCGTGTAGGAAACGGATCGCGATGGTTGCTCATACAGGCCTCCACCCTGATTGCCGCGTGACGTTGTCGGGTTCGGGCCGGAACCGGCCCGCCGACGCACGACCGAAGCCGCCTCCCGAGGGACACGTCTCCGTGTGCATGAAGTCCTTTGCATGACCCGCTGCGGACGCCGCGGGGCTTGCCGGAACCGGCCGCCGCCCACGGGCGCGGGTGCGCATTTCATGGTGGCATAGCCCCACTTCCCGATCAACCGGACGGAACGGGGCGGATAGGGATAGATGCGGCCGCAGTGCCGCCTCAGGCGTCGAAGAGTTCCCGCAGCACGATCGTCTGCGCGCGGTCCGCGCCGGTGGAGACCATCGCGACGGGCACGCCCGCGAGTTCCTCGATCTTGTCGAGGTAGGCGCGCGCGTTCGGCGGCAGGTCCTTGTATCGGGTGATGCCGACCGTGGAGGTCTTCCAGCCCGGCAGGTCGACGTACACCGGCTCCGCGGCGGCATAGGCATCCGCCCCGACGGGCGCGTCCGTCACCTCGGTGTCGCCGTTGCGGTACGCGACCGCGATGCGGATGGTGTCGAGTTCGTCGAGCACATCCAGCTTGGTCACGGCAAGCGCCGAGACACTGTTGTTGATGACCGCGCGCCGCATCACGACCGCATCGAACCACCCGCAGCGCCGCGGGCGCCCCGTGGTGGCTCCGAACTCGTTGCCGCGGCGGGCCAGCGTCTCGCCCATGCGATCCATCAGCTCCGTGGGAAACGGCCCGCTGCCGACGCGCGTCGTATAGGCCTTGACCACACCCAGCACCTCGTCGATGCAGCGCGGCCCCAGGCCCGTGCCCGTGGCCGCGGCGCCGGCGGTCGTGTTCGACGAGGTCACGAACGGGTACGTGCCGACGTCGATGTCCAGCAGAGCGCCCTGCGCACCCTCGAAGAGCACGTTCGCGCCCGCTTCGTGCAGGCGTGCGATCTCGGCGACTACATCGGAGACCATCGGCTCGAGCGCTTCTGCGTAATCGAGATAACGCTCGAGCGTTTCCTGAAAATCCACCGGCTGCGCGTGGAAATAATTCTTGAGCACGAAGTTGTGGTAATCGAGCACCTCGCCCAGTTTCGCGGCGAAGCGCTCGCGCCGGAAGAGGTCCCCGACTCGCACGGCACGGCGCGCGACCTTGTCTTCGTACGCCGGCCCGATGCCGCGGCCGGTGGTACCGATCGCCGCGGCGCCCTTCGCCTTCTCGCGTGCCTGGTCGAGCGCCGTATGCGACGGCAGAATCAGCGGACAAGCGGCGCTTATGCCGAGCCGTTCGCGGGCGGGCACGCCTTCCCTCTCGAGCACGTCCAGCTCGGAGAACAGCGCCCCCGGGTCGAGCACGACGCCGTTGCCTATGAGGCACCGCACGCCCTCGCGCAGCGCCCCCGAGGGGACGAGATGCAGGACCGTGCGTTTGTCGCCGACCACGATCGTATGCCCGGCATTGTGTCCTCCCTGGAAGCGCACGACCGCGCGTGCACTCTCGGTCATCAGATCGACCAGCTTGCCCTTTCCTTCGTCACCCCACTGGATGCCGACGACGACGACGTTCTTGCCCATGGTTTCCCTAAACGTTTCTGACCAGATACACGATCCCCACTCCGGCAAGGATCGCGACCAGACCCACGATGCGCAGGCCCACGTCGCTCATCTGGAGCATCGAGACGACGCTGCGCCGGAACATGCGCGGGCTGGCGAACGGGACGATGCCTTCCAGGAATACAGCGATTCCGACCGCGATCAGCAGCGCGTGCATCAACCGTGGCTCCCTTGCCCACCTCCGGCTCTCAGCGCGTGGAACCAGGGACTGTCCGTGGAGATCACCAGAACGCGCGTATTCTCGCGCAACGCCGCTTTCTCGCTCTCGAGAGCGCGATAGAAGCGGAAGAAACCCGGAGCGGCCTTGCCGGCCTGCGCGTAAATGCCGGCGATCGTGGCGTCGGTGTGTCCCCGGATCGTGGCCGCTTCGTGCCGGGCCCCGGCCAGTAGCGACGCCGCGCGCCTGCGAATGTCGAGCGTCTTCGCCGCATAGGCCGCCGACGCAGCGGCCGGGCTGGCCGCCGTCCCTTCCGCCGCCATCCGGCCGGCCAGGCGCTGTTGCAGGGCAGCCGGTACGTCCACGCCGGTCAGTTCCGCATCGACGACATGCACGCCCAGCTTGCCGGCAGGCTGGCTCACCGCCGCGGCGAGCGCGGCATTGACCGACGCCACGGGCTCGGCGAGGAAGCGCTTCGCCCCGGCGGACGCCATGGCCTTGCGCACGACGTCGTCGGCGGCCGCCGAGAGTTTCTGCGACGCATCGCTGCCGTCGCCGCCGGTCGCCGAGTAAAAGCGGCGTACGTCGCTGATCGACCAGGCCAGCGCGTACCCCGCGGTGAAACCCTGTCCGTTCGCGCCGGCACGCACCTGCCCGCGCAGGAGTGTGACGTGCCCGGGAAGGCGCACGGTCCGCTCGGCCAGCGGGATCTTCCAGTGCAGGCCGGGCTGGAGGGGGCCGGCGACAATCTTGCCCCCGCGTTCCATGAGCACCCGCTCTCCCGGCCCGACGACGAACATCGACTCGGCCAGGCCGGCCAGCGCGATACCCAGCACGACGAGACCGAACGCCCATTGCTTGAACCTGCGGTTCACGACCGTCCTCCCGTTGCGGGTGCCGGTGCCGTTGCGCTCGCCGCTCCCTCCGCTTTCACCTTCACGCCGCCGCTCGCCGGCCATGCGGCGATGGTGACGACATGAACGGGACCGGAGACGACCACTTTGGGCGCTCCCGTGAGGACCGACTGGATGGCACGGTTGCGGAGCATTTCCTCGGTGGTCTTCGGGTCGCGCCGCCAGGCGGGCACGACGGCCTGGAAACGTGCGACCGACTCGCGCGCCTGCGCCACGCGCCGGCTGCCCTCGCGCCGTGCCGAAACGATCAGGTCGCGGCCCCGCTTGCCCGCCTCGGCCAGCCGGGCCTCGGCTGCGTGCCGGGCGCTTTGCGCCGCCGCCGCGTGCTGGCGCTGCCGCTTGCGGTAGCGGCTGCGCGCATCGGTCACGGCCTGCGGCTCCCGGATGTTGGTGAACGCCACCGATTGCACCGCCACCCCGAGCCCCAGTTTCGCGGCGCGGGCACCCAACCGCGAGGCGGAAGCGGGTGCACTGACGGTGCCGCTGCGCAGTTGGGCCAGTGTTTCGGTGCGGGCGGTACGGGTCAGCACGCCCCCGGCGAGGGCGGCGAGCACGTCGGAGGGGGACTCGGTGCCGAACGTGTAGCGCACGGGGTCGGCCACGCGGTAGCGGACCTTGAATTCCGCCGACGCCAGCTGTCCATCGCTCGTGAGGACGAGCCCGCGCTGGCTGAGCGAACGCTGTTCGCTGGTATTCACGATGCGCTGCCGCGCCACCGGCCACGGCCAGCTCCAGTGCACGCCCGGGCCGGCGGTGCCGGCCACCTGCCCGAGGCGCACGACAACCGCCCGGCTGCCGGACGGCACGCTGAAGAAGCCCGTGAGGATCCACACGACCACGAGCACCAGCGGCGCGAGCCACCATATCTTCGGCCGCATTTGCGGGCCGCCGCCACGGTGCGAAAAGCGCGCACGCAGGCGCCGGAACCATTCGTCGACGTCGTTGCTGCCGCCCCACGGGTCACGGTCGCGGCCCGGCTCGTTCCATCCCATCTGCATTCCACCGGTGGGCACGAACTTATACCCCGGGACATGCGGAGCCCCGGCCGGAGTCTTCGCCGTCTCGTCGCTGCCCGCGGCAACACGGCCCGAAGGCCGCGCAGTGTATCCCGGGGTCGCCGCGCGACGCCAACGCGCGGCCGCTTTCCGCCTGGCGAGCACTCCTTTCACGGCACGAACCGGATCAGTGAACGGGCTCGGGCGACGACGCCCGGCCCCGGACCGGGGACAGCTCCGCCACCAGGCGCTCGAGGCTGCGCCGCGGCAAGCGCACGCGCATGACCCACCCGCCGCTGTCGTTCGGTGTCTCGTCGACCACGGCGTCGAGCTCGAAGAGGCGGGCCCGCAGCCGACCCTCGGACGGTGCCACCTCCACCGCGAGCGGCTCCGGCGGGACGCCCAGCATGCGGCCCGTCGCCTCGAGCAGCCCTTCGACGTTCGCGCCCGTTCGCGCCGACACCGCCACGCGCATCTGCTCGTCCCCGGCCGCGGGTGCGGGCACCAGCGCGGGCAGATCGGTCTTGTTGTAGACCTCGATCTGCGGCACGTCACCGGCCCCGATCTCGGCAAGCACTTCGTTCACGACCGCGGCGCGTTCCTCGCGCTCGGGATCCGAGGCATCGATGACGTGCAGCAGTATGTCCGCGTCACGCGCCTCGCTGAGGGTCGCCTTGAAGGCTTCCACCAGTTCGTGCGGCAGCCGCGTGACGAACCCCACGGTGTCCGCCACGACCACGTCGCCCACACCGGGCACGGCCACGCGACGCAGCAACGGGTCCAGCGTCGCGAACAGGCGGTCCGCGGCGAACGCGCCCTCGCCCGTCAGACGGTTGAACAGCGTCGTCTTTCCGGCGTTGGTGTAGCCGACCAGGGCGGCCACGGGCGTGGAATTGCGGCGGCGGTTGGCACGGCCCTGCGCGCGCTGGCGCCCCACCCGCTCGAGCCGGTGGGTGAGCTGTTCGATGCGCTTGCCGAGCAGACGGCGGTCGGTCTCGAGCTGGGTCTCGCCCGGCCCGCGCAGGCCGATGCCGCCCTTCTGCCGCTCCAGGTGGGTCCAGCCCCGCACCAGCCGGGTGGCCAGGTGGCGAAGCTGCGCCCGCTCCACTTCCAGACGCCCCTCGAAGGAACGCGCCCGCTGGGCGAAGATGTCCAGAATGAGTCCGGTGCGGTCGAGGACGCGGGCCTGGAGAGCCCGCTCGAGGTTGCGTTCCTGGCCCGGGCTGAGTGCCTCGTCGACGAGCACCAGTTTCGCACCGGAGTCGGCGAGGCATGCGCGCACCTCGTCCACTTTGCCGCTTCCGAGGAAGTAACGGGGATCCGGCTCGCGCCGGGGGTTGGCGATGCTCGCCGCAATGCCCGCCCCCGCCGCCCGCGCCAACGACTCGAATTCGCCGTGCGCGGGAGCGTTGCGGGCGGATGCCGCGCCGTGCTGTACGAGGACGGCGCGTTCGGCCGCGGAACTCACGCCGTGGGCAGAGCCGTCATCACGACTCGGAAGCGTTCTCCTCGGTTGCGACCTCCGGCTCCTCGGCGGAAGTGTCGGCCGGTTCGATCTCGGCGGACTGCTCCTCGTCGTGACGCGGCATATGGATGCGCCGTGCCGGCTGCACGGTCGATACCGCGTGCTTGTACACCATCTGGCTGGTCGCGTTGCGGAGCACGATGACGAACTGGTCGAAGGCCTCGATCTGGCCCGTCAGCTTGATGCCGTTGACCAGATAGACGTTGACGGGTACGCGATCCTTGCGCAAGAGGTTGAGAAAAGGATCCTGGAGATTGTGAGTCTTTGCCATCGTCTTTGCCTCGTTCTTTATGTGCGCCGGGTGTCGTCCTGTGTCTTCACCCGGCCCGCTATCGTATCACGCGGAATGCGCCGTGGCGCCGCGCGCGAGCGCATCCTGCACCTGAATCACCGCGTCTCCCGTCCCCCCTTCCACCGCCGGGATTCGCAGGGTTCCGTGCTCGCCGCGAAGCCAGGTCAACTGGCGTTTTGCGTACCGTCGAGTGGCCACCACGGCCCTGCGCCTGGCCTCCGCGAATTCCGTCTTTCCGTCGAGCCATTCCCACAGCTGGCGGTAACCCACCGCACGTACCGCCGGGCAATCCGCATCGAGATCGCCGCGCGCCCGCAACGCACGCACTTCCCGGACCAGCCCCCGCTCGAGCATCGAATCGAACCGCGCCTCCAGGCGTCTTGCCAGCTCCGCGCGCGATTCGGGCCACAGCGCGACGCGGATGAAGCGGAACGGCGCGCCGCTGCCGCGCGCCGCGTGCAGGCGGCTCGGGGGCTGCCCGGTCAGGCGGGCGAGTTCCAGTGCGCGTTCCAGGCGCTGTCTATCGGCCGGCGCGATACGCGCCGCGGCGGCCGGGTCGATGCGGCGCAGCTCGGCATGGAGCGCCGCCCAACCGCGCTCGGCCGCCTCGTCCCGAATGCGGCCCCGAATCGCCGGATCAGCTCCCGGCATGGGTGAAAAACCTTCCGTAAGTGCCCGGAAATACAGAAAAGTTCCGCCAGCAAGAATCGGCAGCCGGCCGCGCGCCCGGATGGCACGGATGGCGTTAGCGGCATCGCGCGCGAAGGCGCCCGCGCTGTAGCGCTCCGCGGGGTCGCAGATATCGATCAGGTGGTGTGGAAGCCGGGCACGGACTTCAGGAGACGGCTTGTCCGTGCCGATGTCCAGGCCCCGATAGATCATCGCCGAATCGACGCTCACGATTTCCGCAGGCATGCGTTCGGCGAGCGCCAGCGCCAGGGCACTCTTGCCGGACCCCGTCGGCCCCATCAGGCACAAGACGGGGCCCTGGAGCTCCGCCGCCGGGTCCCCCACCACGCGCCTCAACGGCCGCGGCGGAAGAAGCGGTCCAGCTCCTCCACGCTCAGGCGCACCCACGTCGGCCTGCCGTGGTTGCACTGGTCGGTCCGCGGCGTCGATTCCATCTCCCGCAGCAGCGCGTCCATCTCCGGCAGCGTCAGCCGGCGGCCGGAGCGCACGGCCGACCGGCACGCCACGTCCGCGAGCACGCGGTCCGCGGTAGCCGCTACGAAGTCCCCGGTGTCGGCCTCCGCGGCAAGCGCGCGCGCAACGTCACGCACCAGGTCCGCCGGCGGGACCCGTTCCAGCAGCACGGGGACGGCGCGCACGGCCACGGCGCCGGGGGCCACGCGATCGATCTCGAGCCCCACCCGGGCCAGCGCATCGCGGGCGCCACTCAACCGCTCCGCCGCGGCCGGGTCAAGCGTGACCTCCGTCGGCACCAGCAGGCGTTGCGAGGCTTCGCGGCTACCCCCGTCCCACGCGGCCTTGAGCCCTTCGAACAGCACGCGCTCATGCGCCGCGTGGGTGTCGACGAGCACCAGGCCGTCGTTGCTTTCGGCGACCACGAACAGGGTGCCGAGCTGCCCGATCGCGCGGCCCAGACCGCCGGCCGGGGGCGATTCGGGGGTGCGCGCCGCCGCGGGTTCGGGCGCCCGCGGCACCGCCGCCGGCGCGGCCGGATAGGTCGCCGGGGCCTCGGCGGCCGCCAGGCGTGTCCAGTCGAAGCCGGCGCCCGGCCGCGGCTCGGTGGCGGGCCGGCCCGGCGCGGGCGCCCCGGGCTCCGGGGCGGTGACCCTCGCGGGGCCCTCGGCGCCGCGCGACGGACGCGTCCCGGCGAGAGTCTCCGCGACCGCGGCGCGCACGGTCGAGTAAACGGCGCGCTGGTCGCGGAAGCGCACCTCGTGCTTGGCCGGGTGCACGTTCACGTCCACGGCATCGAGCGGTAACTCCAGATACAGCAACCAGGCCGGCTGGCGGCCGTGGAAGAGCACGTCGCGGTAGGCGTCCACGATCGCGTGAGCGAGCGCCCGGTTCCGCACCCAGCGGCCGTTCACATACAGGTACTGAGGGTCCGCACGGCCGCCGGCCCGGGTCGGGCGCTCCACCAGGCCGCGGACGCGGAGCGGCCCGGCGGTGTAGTCGACGCGCAGCGCATCCCGCGCGAATGCGTCGCCGAGGACCGCGGCCGCGCGTTCGTCGGGGCTTCCCGCCGGAGCCTCGAGGGTCCGGCGGCGCCCGTTGGACAAGCGGAAGGAGACCGCGGGGTGCGCGAGCACGATGCGCCGCACGGCCTCGGTGATGTGGGCGAATTCGGTCGCGTCGCGGCGCAGGAACTTGCGCCGGGCCGGTACGTCGTGGAACAGCTCCTCGACGCTGATGGTCGTGCCCCCCGGGTGCGGCGCGGGCACCGCCTCCGGTGCGACCTGCCCGTTGTGCGCCTCGAGACGCCAGGCCGCGTCTTCAGCGTCCGCCCGCGAGGTCACGGTTACCCGGGCCACCTGTGCGATGCTCGCGAGCGCCTCTCCGCGGAAGCCGAAGCTCGCGATGCGTTCCAGCCCCGCCGCCGTGTCGAGCTTGCTGGTTGCGTGGGGGGCGAATGCGAGCGGCAGCTCTTCGGCCCGGATGCCGCAGCCGTCGTCGGTCACCGTGAGGCGACGCACGCCGCCCTTCTCGACGGTGACCTCGATGCGCGAAGCCCCCGCGTCCAGGCTGTTTTCCACCAGCTCCTTGGCGATCGACGCCGGGCGCTCGATGATCTCGCCGGCGGCGATCTGGCTGACGAGTCCCGGGTCCAGGACACGGATGCTCATGCGGTCGCCTCCGTCATCGCCTCGATTGCCGTGCGGCCCGCCGGCGTCAACGCCGTGAGCCGCGCAACCCGGCCCGGCGAGGCGTGCACCAGCTCGATCACAAGATCGAATGCCAGGGCGCTGCCGCCCCGCTCCGGCCATTCGACCAGCAGGACCGCACCGGGTTCGATATCCGCAAGACCCAGGTAGTCGACCTCGTCGGCGCTACCGAGCCGGTAGAGATCGACGTGATAGAGATGCCTGCCGCCCGCCTCGTAGGGCTCGACCAGCGTGTAAGTCGGGCTCGGGATCGCGCCGGCCACGCCCATGGCCCGCAACAGCGCACGCGCGAGCGTGCTCTTGCCGGCTCCCAGCGGCCCGCCCAGGGCCACGGCGAGGCCGCCGCGCGGGAGGCCGAGCGCGAGCGAGCGTCCCAGGGTCTCGGTCGCCTCGGGCCCGGCGAGTTCGATACGTCGGTCCGCGCTCACGGATTGACCGCTTGCCGGAGTTCGTCGAGGAGGTCGCCCGCGAGAAGTCCGCGTTCGCCGCCGGCGGCCGCGCGGTCGCCGGCCACCGCGTGCACCTGAACCCCGACTCGGGCCGCGGTGAACGGATCGAGCCCCTGCGCCAGCAACCCGGCCACGATCCCGGTAAGGGCATCGCCCATGCCGCCGCTGGCCATGCCGGGATTGCCGCGGGTGCACAACCACACGGGCCCGGTATCGTCCGCGGCCGCTACCAGGGACCCCGCCCCCTTGAGGATGACGACCCCGCCGTAACGCTCCGCGAGCCGCCGGACGGCGGCGATACGATCCCGCTCCACGGCGGGCACATCGCACTCGAGGAGCCGGGCGGCCTCGCCGGGATGCGGGGTGAGCACCCAATCGTCGCGGCGCCGCGGCGCCGCGGCGAGCAGGTTGAGCCCGTCGGCGTCGACGACGCTGGGCAGGCCGAGCGCCAGGGATTCTTCCCAGACACGCCGGCCCCAGTCGGCCCCTCCGAGCCCGGGACCGAGCGCGAGAACGCCGGCCCGGCGCGCGCCCCCGGGAACGCTGCCGTCGGCGCTGCCGTGCACCATGATTTCCGGGCGTCCCGCGAGAATGGGCGCGACGTGCTCCGGCCGGGTGAGCGCACTCACCAGTCCGGCCCCCGTCCGGAGCGCCGCCTCGGCCGCCATCCGCACGGCCCCGCCCGTTCCCAGGTCGCCGCCGGCGACGAGCACGTGCCCGTAGCGTCCCTTGTGCGCGTCGCGGGGCCGCGCCGGCAGGGATGCGGCCAGGAAGGCGTGATCGATGCGGCGGGCCAGCGGCTCGAGGCCGTCCTCGGTGCCGCCGGGCACGCCCAGACGGCTGTACGCCAAGCGCCCGACGAGTCCGGGCCCGGCGCCGGTGAACAACCCCGGCTTCAGGCCGATGAAGGTGGCGGTGAGCTGCGCGCGCACCGCCCGACCCGGAGCGGCGCCAGTGTCGGCGAGCAGGCCCGACGGCAGGTCGATCGCGGCCACCGGGCGCCCGGCACCGTTGATCGCGTCGATGATTTCGCCGGCCTCCCCTTCCGGTGCGCGGCTCAGCCCGATGCCGAACAACGCGTCGACGAGAACGTCGGCCTGCGCCGGGTCCGCCTCGCGCCAGCCGACCACTCGGCCCCCGGCCTCACGGTACGCGGCCGCCGCCTGAGCCGCCGTGCCACCCTCGCGCGGCGGCTTCAGCGCCGCCACCGTGGCATCGAGACCGGCGGCACGCGCCTGGGCGGCGACGACGTAGCCGTCGCCGCCGTTGTTGCCGCCACCCGCATACACCAGCCAGCGCCGGGCGGTCGGCCAGCGAGCGGAAATCGCGCGGAAAGCGGCCTCGCCGGCGCGTTGCATGAGCAGCGGCCCGCCCAGGCCGCGCTCGCCCGCGCGGCGGTCGATCTCGGCAAGTTCGCGCGCTCCGTACAGCGCTTCGGGCAATGACTCCATGCGATCATTATAAAGATGGGACGTTCACCACAGCCCACTGCGCAAGCGTTTGATTCGCCGGCACTTCGGCGCTTGCGAACCGATCTGGGCACCTGGGCGGAGGCGCTCGGCTTCCAGGCGCTCGGCGTCGCCGGCATCGATCTGACGGAGGACGAGCGCCGGCTGAAGCGCTGGCTCGAGGAGGGCCGGCACGGCAGCATGCGCTGGATGGCGGCCCACGGGAGCAAACGCACGCGGCCTGCAGAGCTCGTCCCCGGGACCGTCCGCGTGATCACGGCGCGCATGAATTACCTCGCGACGACACAGGACGAGGCGCTGTCGAACCTCGCCGACCCCGCACGCGCCTACGTGGCCCGCTACGCCCTCGGCCGGGACTATCACAAGCTGATCCGGAAACGCCTGCAAAAGCTGGCCGATCGCCTCTCGGAAGAGGTGGGACCCACCGGTTACCGCGTGTTTTGCGACAGCGCCCCGGTCATGGAGAAACCGCTGGCGGCCCGGGCGGGCCTGGGCTGGACCGGGAAGCATTCGCTGATCCTCGATCGCCGCGCGGGCTCATGGTTCTTCCTGGGCGAGATCTACACGGACCTTCCACTCCCGGTGGACGCGCCCACGAGCGCCCACTGCGGCAGCTGCCGCCGCTGTATCGACGTCTGTCCGACCGGCGCGATCACGGCACCGCACCAGCTGGACGCGAGGCGCTGCATCGCCTACCTCACGATCGAGAACCGCGGACCGATCCCGGAGCCGCTTCGCCCCCTCGTCGGCAACCGCATTTTCGGCTGCGACGACTGCCAGCTCGTGTGCCCCTGGAACCGCCACGCGCAACGCTCGAAGGAGGCCGCGATGGCGCCGCGCGAATCCCTGCGCACCGGCCGTCTCGCCGACTTCCTGGGTTGGAGCGAGGAACGCTTCCTGCGCGAGACCGAGGGCAACCCCCTGAGGCGCACGGGCCACACCGGCTTCCTGCGCAATGTGGCCGTCGCACTGGGCAACGGGCCGCCGTCCGACGCGGCGACCGCGGCGCTCAGGGGCCGCCTGGGCCATCCCTCCGAGCTCGTTCGCGAACACGTGCGCTGGGCGCTGGACCGACAGGCACGCAACGCCTGACCTGAGTCCGGGCATCGGCCGCGACCCGGGTCTATACTGCGAGTGACGCCGTTCCCCCCGGAGTACAAGCGGCTCCAGCAATGCCCAAGCCCTGGCCGCCCGCCCTCGCTGCCGACCGCCTGCTGCTCGCAACGGGCGGTGACGAGCGCGCGATCGCGCGCATCCGGCTCGGCATCATCGCCTGCGTATTCGCCATCCCGCTGGTCCAGGCGATGCGGGCGGGCCTGCTGAGCGAAGAGACCGCCGTCGGCATGGCCGCCGCGGGCGCGGCCCTCGTCCTGGCCGCGTTGATCCTCGCCCTCGCCGGGCGCATGCGCGGCCGCCGCTGGTTCCCCTATCTCACCGTGATCGTGGACGTCACGATGGTGTCGGGCGCGCTCGCCGTATTCGTCGTTCTCGGGCACCCGCACACCGCCGTCAACAGCAAGGTGGTCTGGGAGATCTACCTGATCGCGATCCTCGCGGCGGCCCTGCGCTCCGAGAGGGGCGTGGTTCTGGCCGCGACGGCCACGGCCGTGAGCGAGTACCTGGCGATCCTGCTCTGGGCGGCACTCGGCTGGAATCTCAACGATCCCTCGTTCGCGCCGTTCGTTTACGGCACCTTCAGCTGGTCGGCGCAGATCAGCCGCCTGATTCTGCTCGTCGCCTGCGGCCTGCTCGCGCTGGCCCTGGTGCACCGCATGGCGCGCATCACGCAGATGGCCGCCAGCGACGCGCTCACCGGCGCCCTGAACCGCACGTTCTTCGAATACCGCCTCGAAGAGGAAGTCCTGCGCGCCCGCCGGCACCGCCGGAGGCTGGCACTCGCCATGGTCGACCTCGACAACCTGAAGAACATCAACGACGAACTCGGCCACGAGTGCGGCGACCTGGCTCTGGTGACGGTCGCGCGGGGCCTGCGGGCCGGACTGCGCGCGAGCGACAGCATCTTCCGCTACGGCGGCGACGAATTCGCCGTCCTGCTGCCGGAAGCACGGGCGGAGGAAGCGCGCGTGCGTCTCGCGCGCATCGCCACCCAGCTCCGCTCACGCCCGGTGGAGGGCCGGAGCCTGACACTGTCGGTCGGCGTGGCTGCCGCACCGGCCGACTCCGGGGATTCCCGCGGCCTGCTCCGGATCGCCGACGAGAATCTTTATCGCGCCAAGCGCCAGGGACGCGACTGCATCGTCGTGGGCGGCCGAGCGCCGCAGCGGCCCGACAGCGCGGGCGGTCACCTTGACACTCGCGGATAGCGCCCGAACAATACTGCTTTAATCGGGGGCATTTCGGCGTTTGGACAGTCTTCCCACCTGGGCATTCTTCCTGATCCTGGCCCTGCTGATTCTCTCCTCGGCCTTCTTTTCCGCTTCCGAAACCGCGCTGATGCGCCTGAGCCGCTATCGGCTCCGGCATCTGGCGCGGCACGGCCACCGCGGCGCCGGGCTCGCAGAGCGCCTACTGGAGCGCCCGGACCGGCTGCTGGGCGTCATCCTCCTGGGAAACAACGCCCTCAACCTCTTCGCCTCCTCGGTCGCCACGCTGCTGGCACTGCGATTCGGCGGCGATCGCGCCGTCGCGATCGGTACGGGCATCCTCACGTTCGCGATCCTCATCTTTGCCGAGGTGGCTCCGAAGACTCTGGCCGTGCTCAAGTCCGAACCGATCGCATTCGGCGCCGGCTACGCCTTCGTCGTTCTGCTCTGGGTCCTGTATCCAATCGTCTGGGTGCTGAACCTGTGTGCAAACGGTCTCCTTCGACTGTTCGGCCTGCGGGCGGACACGCCCGAGGAGATCGGTATTACACGCGACGAACTGCGCACGCTGGTGCTGGAGTCGGGCAACCTCCTGGCGCGCCGCCAACAACTCCTGCTCGGCGTGCTGGAGCTCGAGGAGGCGCGCGTCGAAGACGTCATGGTGCCGCGCAGCCGTATCGAGGGCATCGACATCACGCAGGACTGGGAGACCGTGCTGCAACGCATCAGGGCCAGCCGCCACACCCACCTGCCCCTGTTCCGTGAACGCATCGAGGACACCGTGGGCATGCTGCACACCCGCGACCTCGTCACTGCGCTGGCCGGGGAAGGCCTCGACGCCGAGCGCCTGCGCAAGCTCGCGCGCGAGCCGTACTTCGTGCCCGAGGGCACCAGCCTGGCCCGCCAGTTGGTAAACTTCCGCCGGCTCGATCTGCGCTGCGGGCTGGTCGTCGACGAATACGGCGACATCCTCGGGCTGCTCACGCTCGAGGACGTGCTGCGCGAGGTGGCCGGGGAACTCGGCAGCGCGGGAGGGGACGGGCTCGGCGACATCGTCCGCGAGGACGACGGCAGCCTCCTCGTTCCGGGTTACCTGGGCGTGCGCACGGTCAACCGGCGCCTGGGCTGGCACCTCGCGACGGGCGGGCCGCGCACGATCAACGGCCTGGTGCTGGAGCAGCTCGAGACGATTCCGGCCCCGGGCACGCGGCTGACCATCGACGGCCATCGCGCTGAGATCGTGGAGACGAGCCCCAGCGGCGTGGCGCTGGTGCGATTCCGCCAGCGGCCGCACACCGAGGAACAACACGCGTGAGCCGCGAGGGCCCGGCGCCGCGGCCCGAGCGCAAGCAAGGACACACATGGCAAAGCAACTGACGCTTCTAACCGGCATCAAGACGACCGGCACGCCGCACCTGGGCAACCTGGCGGGCGCCATCCGGCCCGCGATCGAGGCGAGCCGGGACCCGGACGTACGCGCCTACTACTTCCTTGCGGATTACCACGCGCTCATCAATGTCTGGGACCCGGATGCGATGGCCCGCTCGACCCTGGAGATCGCGGCGGCCTGGCTCGCCCTCGGCCTCGACCCGGAGCGCTGCGTGCTGTACCGGCAATCCGACATCCCGGAGATCTTCGAACTCACCTGGATGTTGTCGTGCCTGACGGCGAAGGGCCTCATGAACCGCGCCCACGCCTACAAGGCAGCGGTGGCGGAAAACGAGGCCGCCGGTCTGAAGGACGACCCGGACCGCGGCATCACCATGGGCCTCTACAACTATCCCGTGCTCATGTCGGCGGACATCCTGATGTTCAAGGCCGACTGCGTGCCGGTGGGCCGCGATCAGTTCCAGCACCTGGAGATGACCCGCGACATCGCGGCGCGGTTCAACCACCACTTCGGCGAGCACCTGGTGCTGCCGGAGGCCATGAGCCAGGAAGCGTCGGCGGTTATTGCCGGCCTCGACGGCCGCAAGATGTCCAAGAGCTACGACAACGTGATCCCGATCTTCTGCACCAGCAAACGGCTGCGCAAGTTGATCATGAAGATCAAGACGGACTCCACGCCGCCCGAGGCGCCCAAGGACCCGGACGATTCAACGATCTTCAGCATCTTCCGGGCGTTCGCTACGCGCGAGGAAACCGACGAAATGGCCGCCGAGTACCGCCGCGGCATCGGCTGGGGCGAGGCAAAACAACGCTTGTTCGAATATCTGGACGCCCTGCTCGCCGAACCGCGCGAGCGCTATGCCGAGCTCATGGCGCATCCGGAAAAGGTCGAAGCGGTGCTGCAGGCCGGCGCCGAAAAGGCGCGCGCTGAGGCGCGTCCGTACCTGGACGAGCTGCGCGACGCGGTGGGATTCCGCCCGCTTCGCTAGCGGGCCGGGGCGGTCGTCTCGGCCCGGTCGAGCGCTGCCAACGCTTCGGCGAGTGTTCGCACGGGTGTCACGTTCAACCCGGCCGGCGGCCGGCCCCGCGGCGCGTTCGCCGCGGGCACCACGGCCCGCTTGAAGCCCTGCGTCGCCGCCTCGGCGAGCCGTTCCTCGCCGCCGTAGACGGGCCGCACTTCCCCGCCGAGCCCCACCTCGCCGAAAACGACGAGATCGGCCGGGAGCGGCCGGTCGGCGAGACTCGATGCGAGCGCCGCCGCGATGGCGAGATCCACCCCTGTCTCGGCGACCTTGAGTCCGCCCACCACGTTGACGAAGACGTCATGACCGTACAGCGCACGGCCCGCGTGACGGTGCAACACCGCCAACAGCATGCCGAGACGGTTGGGGTCGGTTCCCACGGCGACACGACGCGGATTGGAGAGCGGACTCTCATCCACCAGCGCCTGCATCTCGATCAGCAGCGGACGCGTGCCCTCGCGCAACACGCTCACGATGCTTCCGGGGCTCGGCGGGCCCTCGCGCGCGAGAAAGATGGCCGACGGGTTGCGGACTTCCTTCAACCCGCCCTCGGTCATCGCGAATACGCCGAGTTCGTTCGCGGCGCCGAAACGGTTCTTGACCGCACGAATCGCACGGAAACGGCTCCCGGCATCGTTCTCGAAGTAGAGCACGGTGTCGACCATGTGCTCGAGCACGCGGGGACCGGCGATCGCCCCCTGCTTGGTCACGTGGCCGACGAGCAGCACGGAGGCGCCGGTCTCCTTCGCGTGGCGCACCAGAAGCGCCGCGCTTTCGCGCAACTGCGAAACGGAACCGGGCGCCGAGGAGATGGCCTCGGTGTAGATCGTCTGGATGGAATCGATGATGATCACCGCAGGCCGTTCGCGGACCGCCAACTCGAGCACGGCCTCGATCCGCGTCTCGGCGGCCAGCGTGACGTCGCTCTCGGTGAGTCCCAGTCGTTCGGCGCGCAGCGCCACCTGGGCGAGCGATTCCTCACCCGTGACGTAGAGCACCGGCGTGTGCGCGGCGAGCGTCGCGGCGACCTGCAGCAGCAGCGTGGACTTGCCGATCCCGGGATCGCCGCCGATCAAAGACACCGAACCGGCGACGAGGCCGCCTCCCAACACGCGATCGAACTCGGCCAGGCCGCTTGCGGTGCGCTGCGTCGATTCCGCCCGTACGGCGGCCAGCTTGGCGGTTCGGGTGTCGCCCGCGTAACCGCCCTTCCGGCCGGTGGCAGCACCGGCACGGGCTGTGACGGGACGCTGCTCGGCGAGGGTGTTCCAGGCGCCGCAATCGGCGCACTGCCCCGCCCAGCGCGGAAACTCCGCGCCGCAGGCGTCACAGACAAACTTGCTGCGTACCTTCGCCATCTCAGCCCTTTGCTTCCGTGATCTCGCCGCCCGCCAACGCGCAGACCTGCCGGGGCACGCGCCGCGTGACGCTGCACACGATTTCGTACGGACTGGTCCCCGCGGCCCGCGCGACCTCCTCCACGGGAAGGCCCGCGCCCCACAGCGTCACGGCGTCGCCCGGCCCCACATCCGGCAGGTCGGTAACGTCGACGCCCAGCATGTCCATCGACACGCGCCCGGCCAGCGGCGCGCGTCGGCCGCGTATCACGGCCTGCGCACCCGGCGCGGCACGCCACGGGTAGCCATCGCCGTAGCCGACGCTCACGATGGCGATCCGGCTGTCGCGCGGCGCGCGCCAGTCGAATCCGTAGCCGACTCCGTCCCCCGCTGCCGCGGACTGGACGGCAAGCACCCGTGCGGTGAGGGTCATCGCGGGCCGCAACCCCAGCTCCGCGGCCCCACGCCCCGGGAAGGGCGACACGCCATAGAGCATCAGTCCGGGCCGCACGCAATCGAGATGCGTGTCGGGGTGCGCGAGCACCCCGGCGCTGTTGGCGAGACTCGCCGGCCCCTTGAAGTAGCTCCGCAGGCCGCCGAAGACTTCGAGCTGCCGGGCCGTTTCGGGGCTCGCGGGCTCATCGGCGCAAGCGAGGTGGCTCATGAGACCCGGCTCCGCGATACCCGCCGCGTCGCAGCGTGCGCGCACGGTCCGGGCCTGATCCGGAGCGAAGCCGAGCCGGTGCATCCCGGTATCGAATTTCACCCAGAGGCGGCCGAGTCCGCGGCCGCCGTCGCGCTCGAGCAGGTCGAGTTGCCAGCTCGCGTGCACGACCAACTCGAAGCCGTACCGGCGTGCGACGCGCAACTCCGCGCCGCCGGCCGCCCCTTCCAGGACGAGGACCGGTGCGGCGACCCCGGATTCGCGCAACTCCGCCGCCTCCTCCACGCAGGCGACCGCGAACCCGTCGGCGCCGGCCAGGGCGCGGGCCGCGTCGGGCAATCCGTGGCCGTAGGCGTCCGCCTTGACCACGGCGAGTACCCGGCTGCCCGGGGCCGTGCGGCGTGCGAGGGCCAGATTGTGGGCGAGCGCGCCGGCATCGATCTGCGCGGTTACGCGCATCAGCCGAAACTCTCCGGCAGCGCCGCCTCCGGGATGTAGCTTTCGAAACGCGTGTACCGCTCCAGGAACGCGGCCTTGACCGTGCCGGTGGGGCCATTACGCTGCTTCGTGATGATGATCTCGGCCAATCCCTTGTCCGCGCTGTTCTCGTTGTAATACTCGTCGCGGTACAACATCATGATGACGTCCGCGTCCTGCTCGATCGAACCCGACTCGCGGAGATCGCTCATCACCGGTCGCTTGTTGGGCCGCTGCTCGACGCTGCGGTTGAGCTGCGACAGCGCCACGACGGGAACGGCGAGTTCCTTGGCCAGCGACTTGAGCGCCCGCGATATTTCCGAAATTTCCGTGGCACGGTTCTCGCGGGTCCCCGGAACCTGCATGAGCTGCAGGTAATCGATCACGATCAGCGAAAGCCCTTGCGCCTCGCGCTTGAGGCGCCGCGCTCGCGCGCGCAGTTCGGTCGGCGACAGGCCGGGGGAATCGTCCACGTAGAGCGAGGATTCGCTCATCAGTTCGATGACCGAGGTCACGCGCGGCCACTCCTCCTCTTCCAGGTGCCCGGTGCGCAGGCGCCCCTGGTCGATGCGGCCGAGCGACGACAGCATGCGCATCGTCAGCTGCACCGCCGGCATTTCCATGCTGAAGATCGCGGTCGTCTTCTTCTCGCTGATCGCCGCGTGCTCGGCGATGTTCATGGCGAGGCTCGTCTTGCCCATCGACGGACGCCCCGCGACGATCACGAGGTCGCCGGGCTGCAGACCGGCCGTGCGTTCGTCGAGATCCGAGATGCCCGTCGGCAGCCCGGTGATGTGACTCTTGGAGCGTTGCAGCTGGTCGAGGCGATCGACCGTTTCCTTGAGCAGCGAGCGCACCGCACGGAACCCGCCCCGCCGGCGACTTCCGCGCTCGGCGATAGCGAAGACGCGGCGCTCGGCCTCGTCGATGATGTCCTCGAGCGAGCGCCCCTCGGTGGAAAAGGCGACGCCGGCGATGTCGCCGCCGGCCTTGATCAGCTCGCGCAGCATGGCCCGCTCGGCGACGATGTCGCCGTAGGCCTTGACGTTGATGGCCGAGGGCGTCTCCCGGGCCAGCGCGATGAGGTAGGCCATGCCGCCGGCCTCCTCCAGTTCGCCCCGGGCCTTCAGCCAATCACCGATGGTGACGACGTCGAACGGCGCCGCGCGATCGGCGTGGTCGCTGATCGCGGCGTAGACGAGCTGGTGGTCGCGCCGGTAGAAATCCGTCGCGATCAGCCGGTCGGCGACCTCCTCGAAGCGGGCATTGTCGAGCATGAGGCCGCCGAGCACCGCGCGCTCGGCTTCGAGCGACTGCGGCGGCACCTTGAGCCGCTCGACGGCCCGGTCTCCCCCTTCGGCAGGCGCCGCCACGGCAGCCTGCTCCCTATTCCTCGGCGACGACCGCGACGGTGACCGTCGTGTTCACGTCGCTGTGCAGGTGAATGCCGATCTCGAACTCGCCGAGTTCGCGCAGCGCGCCTTCCTCGGGGAGACGCACCTCGCGCTTCTCGACCTCGAGGCCGGCCGCCACGATCGCATCGGCGATCTCCTGCGTCCCGACCGAGCCGAACAGCTTGCCCTCGTCGCCGGCGCGGGCCCGCACCTCGAAGCGCTTGCCCTCGAGCTCCGCCTTGCGGGCCTCGGCCTTCTTCAGGATGTCGGCCGCTTCGGCCTCGAGCGCCGCCCTGCGCTTCTCGAATTCCGCCAGGTTCGCCGCCGTCGCCGGCACCGCCTTGCCCTGCGGGATCAGGAAATTGCGCCCGTAGCCGGGCTTGACCTTGACCTTGTCGCCGAGATTCCCGAGGTTCTCGACCTTGCTCTGCAGAATGACGTCCACTTTCGACTCCTCTCCCGATTACTTCGACGGCGGCTGGCTTCGCAGCCGCCGGAAATCAAACCAATTGTCCACCAAGCCCGCGCCGGACACCAGCCCCAGCAACCACACGGTGAACAGCGCGAGCAGCACGTAGAACACCGCCAGCCCCCATTTCGGCCAGCCGCGTTCCCGGAACAGCGCGTGCACGACGGCCAGTCCCTGGAAGACGAACATCGCCAGCACGACGATCGCCAGGTTCTCCAGCACCAGGGCCGGATACACCAGACGGGCCACCAGGATCAGCGACGCCGCCACGGTGACCACCCGCCCGAGGTTGAGACGCCGGAACTCGGCGCCGAACGCGCCGGGCCGCAGCAGCCGCGCCTGGAAATAGCGCGCCAGGATGACCATGGCACCCGCGCCGAGCAGCAGGCCGGCGGCGCTCACGCCCGGCATCAACCGGGCCATGGCGGTCAGGTTCTGGTGCCACTGATCGGCCGTCTGCCCCTCGAGCGCCTGCAGCGGGGCCAGCGCCTTGCCCAGGATGTGTTGCCACATGGCCAGGGGCTCGGCAATCAGGGTCAGCTGGCCGATCACCACCAGCGCTCCCGCCACCGAACCGGCCACGACGGCCAGCGCCAGCGAGCGGCCGGCCCGCAGCACGAGGGCCAGGATCAACGCCGGCACCCAGATGCCGAGCAGCGGGCCGCCCGGCACCTGGAGCAGGGCCGGCACCGCGCCGCGGCCCGTCGCCCAGCCGAGCAGGGCCAGCCCGCCCGCGGCCGCGACGAACACGAGCAACGCCTGGGCGTAACCCCGGACCAGCGTCACCAGCGCGAGAAGCGCGCCACTGATCAGGTTCAGGCCCGGGATCAGGCCCAGGGCCAGCGTGATCACCGCGCTCGTCGGCGGGCTTCCCGCCACCCGGCCGATGAATCGGTCGATGACGGTGGCCGTGGGCTGCCCCGTGCCGTTGTTAATGGCGGTCCGTGTAGGGCAGCAGGGCCAGGTAACGCGCGCGCTTCACGGCCAGCGCGAGCTGGCGCTGGTAGTAGGAGCGCGTCCCGGTGATCCGGCTGGGAACGATCTTGCCGGTCTCGGTCACGAACTGGCGCAGCGTGCCCAGGTCCTTGTAGTCAATTTCCTTGACGCCTTCCGCGGTGAAGCGGCAGAACTTCCGGCCTCGTCTGAATCGTGCCATGAGCTGATACCTCCGTCGTTATTTCGCGTCGCCCGAATCGGTCGAATCCGCGCTTTCCGAGGCGGACTCGCGGTCCGACTCCGCGGAACTCCCGCCGCGCGACTCCCCGCTGTCGGACTCGCCGCTGTCGTCGGACTCCTCCTCGGCCTCGCGCCGCTGGCGGGCCTTGACGGCACGCTCCTCGGCGGCCGCGCGGGCCTGCTTCTCGGCGTCCTCGCGCTCGCGTTCCTTGACCAGCGGCGACGGGTCCGTGTGGGCCTCATCGCGCCGCACCACCATGTGGCGGAGCACGGCGTCGTTGAACTTGAACGCATCGACGAGTTCGGCCAGGCCCTTCTGGTCGCACTCGATGTTCATGAGCACGTAGTGGGCCTTGTGGAGTTTCTGAATGGGATAGGCGAGCTGGCGGCGGCCCCAGTCCTCGATACGGTGGATCTGACCGCCGGCGCCCTCGACGAGGCTCTTGTACCGGCCCATGGTGCCGGGCACCTGTTCGCTCTGGTCCGGATGGACCAGGAACACGACTTCGTAGTGTCGCATCGACTCTCCTTACGGCTTCCAGCCTCCCGTCCAGTGCGGTGAGGCAAGGAGGTGAATTTACGTGAGCCGCGTATTATCGACGAATCAGCGTGCGGAGCGCAACGCCCCGCGCGGCTCAGGCCTTCTTCCGCTCCGCCAGGCGGGCCTGGAACTTCGCCAGTTCCGCCTGGGTCTCGGGGGCGAACCAGGCCGAAGTCATCTGATCGTAGTCCGCACCGCCGATTCCGGAAAACAACCCGATCAGGTCGGCGCGGGCCTCCGCGCGGGTCGCCGCCACGGCATGGGCCGGCAAGCCGGCCAGCTCCACCGCGCGCTCGACCGCCCGCTCGATGACCGTGTCGGCCGGCACGGTCTCGTCGACCAGCCCCGCGGTCAAGGCCTCCCCGGGGGTAATCAGCCGGCCGGCGACGCCCAGTTGTTCGGCCAGGCGCGGGCCGATCAGGCGCCGATACGCCCGGAACACCACGGGCGGGATGGGGAGCCCGACTCGGGTTTCGTTAAGCCCCAGCCGGAAATCGCCGTCGGCCGCGATCCGGTAGTCCCCGAACAGGGCCAGCACCGTGCCGCCCGCCGGGCAATGCCCCGTGATGGCGAACCCCACGGGCACGCGGCAGCGCGCCAGGCGCGCCGTCGTGCCGAAGAACTGCTCCCAGAATCGACGCATTCCGGCCTTGTCGAGCGTCATCAGGTGGGGAATGTCCAGACCGGCCGAAAACATGCCCGGCTGGCCCGACACGACGACGGCCCGGGCGCCGCCGTCCACCGCATCCGCCAGCGCCGATTCCAGCGCTTCCAGCAGATCGGGGTTGATCGCATTGACGGGTGGACGGTGCAGGCGCAGTTCGATGACGCCCGGGGCGGGCTCGCGGCGTTCGATCATGGGATTAGCGACTCCCGGCGGGTAACCGCCCCCATTCTATGCGGAGCGCGTGTCGGCCACCTCGGCGATCACGGCGGTGGCGAACGCCCCCGCGGGCAGCTCGAACTCGAGCACCAGCGCATCCGGCCTCTCCCGGCGCCACTCGAACTCCCGCGGAAGCAGCCGGAGCGACCGGCGCGCCGCCTTCAGCCCCGCCCGTGAGAGTCCCTGCACAAGCCCCGGCTCCTCGTCGAGCGCCGCGCTCTCCACGGCGAGGGCATCGTCCTCGGGCCGGTCGCCGCCAAGCCCCGGCAGCGGACCCGACGGCGAGATGTCATGCCTCGCCAGACGCCCTTCCAGTTCCAGGTCCACGCACGGCACCCGGAAGAAGCTCGCGGAGCCCTCGAGCATCGCGAGTTCTCCCGGCAGCAGCCGTTCCCAGGAGCCGTCACCGACCCGTGCGGCCAGCACGCCGTTGAACAGCCAGCTGCGGGCCGCCGATAGCAGGATCGAGCGGCGTTCGCGGGGCAGCCGCCGAACATCGCCGGCGAGCGCCGTGCGCGCGCGCTCGATGTTCGCGCCGTCGCGTCCGAAGCGCTGGGGTCCGAAGTAATTGGGCACGCCGCGCGCGGCGATCACCTCCAGCCGCCTGTCGACGGCGGGGCCGTCCCCCGCCAGGCCGGTCAGGCGGATACGGAAGCGGTTGCCGGCGAGCGCCCCCGGACGGAGCTTGCGGCGGTGCCGGGCCACGTCGAGCACGGCGAGTTTCGGCCCCGCGAGTCCGGCGAGCTCCGGCATGTCGGTCCGCGACCAGTGCACGCCGAACCACTGCCGGGTCACCGCGTGCCGGTCCTTGCGCCCGGCCCAGCTCACGGCGCGGCGCGGCAGGCCCAGGTGGCGCGCAATCAGGCCCGCCACTTCCGCCGTGTTCAGGCCGCGCTTCTCCACGTGGACGAGCAGGTGCTCGCCCTCGCCGTCGGGCGCGAATCCAAGCTCTTCATCGACGCGGAAATCCCCGGGCTCCGCGCGCAGAACCGCCGTGGCACCGGTCGCCGGCCACGCGCGCGGCGGCGTCCCTGCCTCGCTCGTCACGAATTCAGTTGCCGCGCAGTAGCACGACGGCACTTGCCGCGAGCCCTTCGCGGCGGCCGGCGAAGCCGAGTCGTTCCGTCGTCGTGGCCTTGACGCTCACCGCGTCCGCCGCCACGTCCAGCAGCCCGGCGATGATCTCGCGCATGGCGGGGATATGCGAGGCGACCCGGGGACGCTCCGCGATCACGGTGCAATCCGCGTTGACGGCGCGCCAGCCCGCCTCGTTCACGGCGGCGACGACCCCGCGCAGCAGTTCGCGGCTGTCGGCCCCGGCCCACTCCGGGTCGTCGTCGGGATAGAAGTGGCCGATGTCGCCCAGCGCGGCGGCCCCGAGCAGGGCATCGGCCAGGGCGTGCAGGACCACGTCGCCGTCGGAGTGCGCCACGACGCCGTGCTCATGGGCCAGGCGGACGCCGCCCAGCATGACGTGGTCGCCGGGGCCGAACCGGTGGACGTCGAACCCCTGGCCGACCCGCATGTCCGCGGCGCCGCTCACAGGACCACCGCCAGCCAGTGGATTACCCGCGTGACCGGGTCGAGGTGAAATACGCCCGCGAGGATCATGAGCAGCGTGGCACTGGCGAGGGCCAGGAAAAACCAGGGCGACGTGCGGGACCGCGGGTACCCGCCACGCAGGCGCTTGTGGCTGCGGCCGTCCCGGGTCATGAAACGCGATCCTCCTGCATGGGGGGAATTGTAGCCCCCGCGGGCATCACCGGGGACGCTCGGCTGGCCTCCGGCCTCGCCGGGGTGGCACAATAGAGGGCTGACCCAAGCCATTCGAAGCCCGGGCGCCGCAAGCTGCCGTGGGCGATTCCTATCCGAGGGAGAGCATACATGCCCGCCGATATTTCCAAGATTCTCAAGGACCTGGATCTCGAGGACGTCAACGCCGGCGTCTGGAGCCCATCACTCGGCTGGTGCGGCTCGGGGGACACCTTCGAGTCGATCAACCCCGCCACGGGCAAGCCGATCGCATCGATCCGCGGTGCCTCCGAGAAGGAATACGAGCAGCTCATCCGCGACGCCGAGGAAAGCTTCCGCGCCTGGCGCGAAGTGCCGGCGCCGGAGCGCGGCCACGCCGTGCGGCTGATCGGCGACGAGCTGCGCCGCTGCAAGGACGCCCTCGGCAGCCTCGTCTCGCTCGAGATGGGCAAGATCAAGCCCGAGGGCGACGGCGAGGTCCAGGAGATGATCGACATCGCCGACTTCTCGCTCGGCCAGTCGCGCATGCTCTACGGCAAGGCCATGCACTCCGAACGCCCCGGTCACCGCATGTACGAGCAGTGGCACCCGTACGGTGTAGTCGGCGTGGCGACCGCGTTCAACTTCCCGGTCGCGGTCTACGCCTGGAACGCCCTGCTCTCCACCGCCTGCGGCAACGCCACCGTGTGGAAGCCGTCCCCGAAGGGCGCGCTGTGCGCCATCGCGGTGATGAAGCTCATCAACCGGGCGCTCGACGGCCACGGCTTTCCGCCCGTGCTCTCGCTGTTCACGGACGGCGGCAACGACCTCGCCAAGAAGTTCTACGCCGACGAGCGCGTGCGCCTGATGTCGTTCACCGGCTCGTGCCACATCGGCCGGATGGTGAACGAAATCGTCGCCAAGCGCATGGGCCGCGCGCTGCTCGAGCTCGGCGGCAACAACGGCCTGATCGTCGACGAGACCGCGGACCTCAAGCTCGCGGTCCCCGCCATCGTGTTCGGCTCGGTGGGCACGGCCGGCCAACGCTGCACCTCGACGCGCCGCCTCATCGTCCACGAATCGATCGTCGACGACCTCTGCGCGAAGCTGGTCAACGCCTACAAGCAGGTCACGATCGGCGACCCGCTGGACGAAGGCGTGCTGATGGGGCCGCTGTGCGACGCCAACGCCGTGAAGCGCTACACGGCCGCGCTCGAGCAGGCGCGCAAGGAAGGCGGCGAGGTGCTCACCGGCGGCAAGGTGCTCGACGACCGCGACGGCTATTTCGTGGAGCCCGCGATCGTGCGCATGCCCGGCCAGACCGAGATCGTGCGCGAGGAAACGTTTGCACCGATCCTGTACGTCATGTCATACGGCGAACTCGACGACGCGCTCGCCATGCACAACGACGTCCCGCAGGGCCTGTCGTCCGCCATGTTCACGCTGAACCTCCGCCACGCGGAGCAGTTCCTTTCGGCGCACGGCAGCGACACCGGCATCGCCAACATCAACATCGGCACCTCGGGCGCCGAAATCGGCGGTGCCTTCGGCGGCGAGAAGGACACGGGCGGCGGACGCGAGTCCGGTTCGGACGCCTGGAAGCAGTACATGCGCCGCCAGACGACGACCATCAACTGGTCCTCCGAGCTGCCGCTCGCCCAGGGCATCAAGTTCGACGTCGGCTGATACCTGCCCGGCGGGCGCCGCCAGAGAAGTACGCGGAGACCGCAGGAAAGACCAACGCGGGTCTTCCTGCGCCTCCGCGCTTCGGCGCGGCAACTGCCGCAAGAACTCTCAGCGCCCGGCCGGGCGTTCGCGGCGTTCCCGGCGTTCCGACTAACCGACCGCGTCCGGCCAGTTACGGCCGGTCAATGAGATTCTCCATTACGGACATACACCGGCGGTAGCCGCGCTCGACCTCGCGAGGCTCCGGAGAATTCGGAATGGCTCAACCCCGCACAAATCCAGGGAGAGTCATCTAGCTTCCCGTCCGCAGTTTCTCCCAAGTCGATTCCAGCTGAGCCAGCCGGCGTTGGTCCCTTTGTGCCAGGGCCAGCATCGCATGGGTCGGTGCTGCGCTGGCGCGCTCCAGGTCTTCCAGCAACGGTTCCAACGCACGGTTCAGGGCGGCGAAGCCGGGGCGCTTGCTAGTGCCTTTATCGAGAGCCCGCGCGGCCTTCTTCTGCGCCGCAGTTCGGCCGGGCGCATTCTCCCAGGCCTGGATCGCCTGATGCGCATGATAGCTGGCAGTCATGGCAGCACTGATCTTCCGTGCAAGAGACAACTGCGCGGCCAACGACGCTCGCGGGGTGTTCTCGCGCGGATCCCGGCGTACCTGCAACGGCTGAGCATACGTTTTTCCGTCGACCGTAAGCTTGACGATGTATCTCCCCGGAACCACCTGCGGCCCAAGGGGCTCAGCAGGAGTCTTGTGAGCAATGGCCCAGATCGGATAATTGTGTTCCAACGAGGCGGGCCGAGGATAGCGAAGATCCCAAACGAAACGGTTCAAACCTGCTGCCGTGGGCAACGGCTTGGGATTCGCCATCCAATAGTCGGGAACAACCGGCCACTTGATCGGGCGAGTCTTCGTAGCCGGCATCGGTGTGCTCGTATAACGCCTGACCAGATGTCCCGAAGCATTGTAGATGGCCAGTGAAACCAGGCCCTCCGGCTTGTCCGCCAGGGTGTAGTCCAGAATCGCTCCCGCCGGTGGGTTGGTGCCGGCTGGAGTCTCCGGCGGAAACGGCGTGTCGTAGTTTGTGTTCCGCCGCAGCCGGATTGCCGCGCGCGGCGCGAACAGATGCGCTGGTGCCTCAGCGACCTGAGCCGTCAACTGCCGCAGGGGGCTGAGGTCGTCCAGAATCCAGATGGCCCGCCCGTAGGTGGCGGCTACCAAGTCGCCGTCGCGGATGGCCAGATCGCGCACCGAGGCGGTCGGGAGGTTCAGCTGCAGCGGCTGCCATTGCCCCCCGTCGTCGAAGGAGACATAGACGCCATTTTCCGTACCGGCGTAGAGCAGGCCCGCGCGGCGCGGATCGGGGCGCACGACCCTGACCATCGAACCCTTGGGAATGCCGTGCGTTATCTTGCTCCAGCTCTTTCCGTAGTCCCGGGTTCGATAGATATAGGGACGATCGTCGCCAAACTTTGAGCGGTCAAACACCACATAGGCGGTTGCGGCACTCGTCGGCGAGGCGGCGATCATGGCAATCGCATCGTAGGGGCCCAGGCCGGGCGGGCTGACCCGCGTCCAGCTGCGACCCCCGTCCCGGGTCACCTGCACGAGTCCGTCGTCGGTGCCCGCCCATATGACACCTTTGGCTTTCGGCGAGGGCGCCAGTGCCGAAACGGCTGCCCAGCTCCGTTTGGCTTTGCCGCGAGGAGTCTTGTGTGGCGGCAAATGGGCCCGACGGGTGAGATCCGGGCTCAACCGCTGCCAGTGTCGGCCACCGTCGGCGCTTGACAGCAGATACTGTGCCCCCAGATACAGCACCTTCCCGTTCTGCGGTGATAACGCCAACGGCGGCGTATGGGCATAGCGATAGGGCCCATCGGGCCCAAGATGCGGCGAGACGTTCAGAACCTGCCAGGTTCCGCGGGTCAGGCGGTTGACCTGCGATCCTCCGCCATTGGCAAAAACCCATTGCGGATGGGCCGGATCGGGAAAGATGTACCCGAACTCATAGGCCCCCATCGAGGGGCGCCAGTCCAGAAAATTGATGTCGCCGAAGGCGCCCCGGCTGCGTACCTCCACCGACCCGCTGTCCTGCTGGGTTGCATAAATACGGAAAGGGAATCGTCGGTCAGTCGAAAGATGATAGAACTGACCGGTCGGCTGGTTATACCAGCTACTCCAACTACGACCGCCGTCCAGGCTCACTTCCGCCCCCTGGTCGCTTCCCAGGACCATATCGCTGCTCCCGCAGCCTGAGCGCTTGACCAGCGGCAGACACGCGCTCTTGGGGTCGATCCACAACTCGTGGTAGTCGTCGCCGCCGGGCGCGCCCTTGTAAGCGACAAAGGTCTTCCCCCCGTTCACGGACCGGTACAGGGAGGTCTGCGCGACAAAGACGATGTTACGGTTCTGCGGATCCATCCAGACGTGGCTGAAGTAGCCGCTGCCCACGATCCGCGGGTCTTCAGTGACGCGGTGCCAATTCCGCCCGCCGTTGTCGGAGCGGTATAGTCCCGCCGCATTGTCGCCCTTGACACTCGCGACGATGGCGAACACCCGGCCGTCGGCCGCGGCCAAGCCGATGCGGCCCATGGGCTTGGTCGGCAGGCCGTGACCCTTGAGTGCGGTCCACGTGCGGCCCTCATCGGTGGATCTGTAGATGGCACCGCCGCCTGAGGCAGTCCGAAACGGCGCCGGTGGCGGGGCAATACCGGACGCCCTGTTGAGAGGCGGCGGATGGGCATGGCGCCACAGCGCCGCATACACCACTCCCGGGTGAGCGGCATCGAAGGCCAGATCAATGGCCCCGGTCACACTGTTCCTGTACAGCGTCTTGTGCCAGGTTCGACCGCCGTCGCGGGTCACGTACACGCCGCGGTCAGGACTCTTTCGGTAGATCGGACCAAGCGCTGCCACCAGCACCACGTTCGGATTCTTCGGGTCTACCAGGATGGCGCCGATGTGATGCGTCTTCCCAAGTCCGATGTAGTGCCACGTGTGCCCACCATCGTCAGAACGGTAGACACCATGACCCTCGTTGAGCGCACCGCCAACGTCGCTGACGTTGCCCGTGCCCACGTAGATAATCTTCGCGTTGGACGGTGCTACCGCCATGGCGCCTATCGAGGCCACGCGCACATGGTCGAAGATCGGTTTCCACACTGTGCCGCCGTCTACGGTCTTCCAGACACCGCCACCGGCCGCGCCCATGTAATAAACGCCCGGGCGACCCACCACACCCGCAACGGCCGATACCCGCCCACCGCGAAACGGGCCAACCTGGCGCCAGCGCATGCCGGCAAGCAGGCCCGGATCGAACTGCTGGCCCCATGCCGATGCCGCTACCGACACCAACACCATTAACGAAGCCAGCCAACGCCACCCGACTCGCCCCTGCCGAATCCCCGCCTTACGCATAAACTGAATCGACCCCGAAATGCCGGATGCTCGTTGGTTTGAGTCGGTCACCATAGCACGCGGCAAACGGCGCTACTACGCGGCGGGATGTTCGCTCTTGAACGCAGTGATATCTGTCTGGGGTCGCATTCGCCGATCGCTAAATTCGGCCAATTACGGTCGGCCAGAATCTCTCCCGTTTGCGGTCATCCACCGGGGTAGATCGAGAGATCATAGGGTGCGCAAAGCGCAGCGTGCGCACCGTCGTGGGCGCTCCTCGTGGACACGCGGCTGCGCCGCTCTGCCCGCCCTACGGGCAGAGCCATAAAAGGAAGGCCCCGTCGGAGCGGGGCCTTCCATGCGATGGGTTGGGGTGGCGTGCGTTAGTCCTGGTCAGCGTCGCCGCGTTTCGCCTTGCAGCTCCAGTCCAGCACCTTGCCTGTCTCGCTCTTGCCGTTGATCTTGACCGTACGCGTCGCGGGAAGTGGTTTCACCTTGCCCACGGACAGGCTGGGCTTGCCGTGGTTGCGGCCGTTGGCGATCTGGATGGGCAGCTCGCCGTATTGGTGGCCGCGGAAGTCGCCGGTATCGAGCAGCAGCAAGGAAGGCGTCAGAAAGCGCATTGAGCGGACTTTGCCCGGCAGGGTAACCGGCACCTGAGCGGCCAGATGCCACTTAGGGCCTTGGCCCTTCGCCGGGTGACCGCTGACGTGCCCGCGGCCCGGCTGGATCAGGTCGAGATACGTCTGTTTGCCCGTGTGCTGGACAAACAAAAGGCCTTGTCCATGTGGTTGCCAAGCTAGGCCCATGTCGGTGGAGACGTCCGGTGAGTTGTCTTTAGAAATTTTGATGCGTACTAGGCCAGCCTTGGCGTTGATGATTGTGGCGCTGTATAGGAATACCGTGTTGGTGGCGTCGTCTGTTTCTGCGACATAAGAGCCATTGTCAATCTGCGTTTCATACCCGCCGGACGCGTATTCTGGCTTGAGCGCGTCCATGTTGACCATTAGTTTGTTCTTGGAGATGCTCTCGATAGTGATTTTGAACGGCGGGCCTACCTGTGGCGTAGCGCTCTTCCCCACGTGCACGGTGAAGGACTCCAAGGGTGCGCCAGCTTTGGTCTGTGACACGGAGTATATGCTTTTAGACATAAGAAGCCCTCCCAATGACACGAACCCTGCTTGGTCCATGCAGGCGACCGGGCCGCCCGTGTTCTTGAGCACGCAGTTTAGTTCAATAGCTGATTTCGCAGCAGATGAAGCGGGCGGGGCCATGCTCCTCGGGATTCGCTGGAAGTCGAACTGTGCGTAATCCTTCCCAAAAAACGTCGTCACTCGAAGGGCGTTGTGCGACTCCCAGCTCAACCCCATTATATAGCTGTCGGTGGGCGTCCCATTTGAACTGGTGTCCTTACTGCCCGGGTAGATCGAAAAGGTCCCATGCTGCCCGGACTCGTTGGTCACCCTGAATGTGTTTGCCGTTTGGCTCGTTGTATAGGCGACCTTGTCGCCTGTTGAAGCCAGTGCCGCAAAGAACTTTGGCGTGCCGTCGGATGTGAATCGTGTCAGGGCTTTTCCGTCGGGGGATGCCAGATAGAGATCGTTCCTAAACGATACGAGCGCGTTGCATGTTAGCGGCGCTGATTGACCGGCATGGGCTGCGAGCGGCGCCAACAACGCAAGCACGGCGGTGCTGAGGGCTGTGACGCTTTGGTGGCAACATTTTTTCCAAAGTAGATGTGTTTTCATGGCGGCTCCTCAGTACACGTAGCGTTGGAATGTCACAGCGTGCGGGTTTCCAGAAAGTCCGTTTCTGCCCCATCGTAAGCAAGCTTGGTAGTCATCCCAGGTTCGCCCGTAGAACAGGTCAATATGATATCCGCCGACCCAACTTCCGCCGTCCTCGCTGGTTCGATCTCCCTTGCCGCTGATGGACACATCGGCATACACGGCGGGTTTCCGATGCATCGGAATGATCGTCGGGTCAACCGCAATTGTTTTTCCAGCCGTTGCGCAATCTCCCCTCTTGGTGTAAGGGCAGTCGAAGAAGCTGTAGTGAACATGCTTATAGCCCTTCCCGGTCTTCGGGTTTATCCACTTCCGCTGGATATAGCGTTTCGCCTGCTTTGTGTCGGATATAATGCCACTCCCCTGCCTGACGATCTGCTTATAGAATTGTCGATGGTACTTGCCGGGCAAGCCCGGGATCGTAACCATGGGGCCGCCGGTTTGATGTTTCTGGTTCGCCACCGCATAGCAGGTCACCAGAAACTTTGAGGTATACCTCGCAGGCAGCCACGTGATGTCTGCAGCTTCGGCGGTCGCGATGCTCGCTGCAGCCGAGGTGATGACGGAGCTGCCTGGTTGCCAGCGCGTGGAGACCCTGGCGTTGGCAACGCCGGCACCCTGATAGTCGCGTGTCGGGCCGGATACGGAGATGTGGTCGATGAACGCGCCGCGTGACGAATTCAGCGGAACGGACACGCCGTCCGCCGGTTTGCCGTCTTTTGTCAGCAACAGGTCCAACAAGGAATATGTCACGATATGGCCGTAGGTCGGCCCAGGGGCCAGATAGGTCACGTCGCCGTCAGTGAATGACCGGGTTGCCTTGATCGACAGCTCGTACTTGTTGAATACGCACCAGTGGTGGTCGGGGGATGGATGCCCGCCCCTCGGACAGCCGTAAGGAAGCGAAAACCCGCTCGGAAAGCTGCCGCCGCCCTGAAACAGGCATCGCCCGGTTTGGGAGATGTAACCGTTGTTGGAACCGACGGGAGGATATT
>Ga0209921_1000035_pt1 | contig 67360 bp, 61 predicted proteins | sample SalPonF2_C_D2_MG_FD_185730 | JGI IMG/M metagenome (GOLD analysis project Ga0209921, IMG submission 185730) | Salt pond soil microbial communities from South San Francisco under conditions of wetland restoration - Salt Pond MetaG SF2_C_D2_MG... ...
CGGTCTGCTCGGCGTCGAAGCCCGGCAGCACCAAGCCGGTGCCGAAGCAGCGCGGGCACCAGCCGTGCTTGGAGTTGTAGGAGAACAGACGCGGGTCGAGCTCGGGGAATGAGCGCCCGCAGCCGGGGCAGGCGCGCTCGGTGGAGAACAGCGCCTCGCGCCCTTTGCCGTCGACAACCTTCATGGTGCCCTTACCGTAGGCCAGCGCCCGCGACAGCGCCTCGCGCAACGCCGCCTCGTCCTGCGCGGAGGCCTTGAGCGCGGCCACCGGCAGCTCGATGTCGTGCTCCTTGTAGCGGTCCAGGCGCGGCCAATCGGCGGTGGGCCGCCGCTCGCCGTCCACGCGCAAATGCTCGAAGCCCTTGCCGGCGGCCCAGCGCGCCAGGTCCGTGTAGTAGCCCTTGCGCGCCACCACCAGGGGCGCCAGCAGCTCGATCCTGCGGTTGCGGTAGGTGCGCAGCAGGCGGTCCGCGATGGCCGCCTCGCTCTGCGCCTGGATGGGAATACGGCAGTCCGGGCAGTGCTGCACGCCCAGCTTCACGAACAGCAGGCGCAGGAAGTGGTAGACCTCGGTCATGGTCGCCACCGTGCTTTTGCGCCCGCCGCGGCTGGTGCGCTGCTCGATGGCCACCGTGGGCGGAATGCCGAAGATGGCGTCCACGTCGGGCTTGGAGGCGGGCTGCACGAACTGGCGCGCGTAGGCGTTGAGCGACTCCAGGTAGCGGCGCTGGCCCTCGTTGAAGACGATGTCGAAGGCCACAGTGCTCTTGCCCGAACCGGAGACGCCGGTAATCACCGTCAGCTTGTCGCGCGGGATGCGCACGTCCACGCCCTTGAGGTTGTGCTCGCGCGCGTTGTGGATGCGGATGTCGCGGGTCGCCGCGGGATAGGACGCGCCGGCCTCGGCCACCGCCGGCAGCGGCTGCGCCAGCGCGGTGAGCGTGGCGGCGCGCGCGTACTCGTGCAGCGCGCGCCCGGTATGGCTCGCCTCCACGGCCATGACCTCGGCCGGCGTGCCCGCGGCGACCACCTCGCCGCCGCCCTCGCCGCCTTCCGGGCCCAAATCGATGAGCCAGTCGGCCGCCTGCATCACGTCCAGGTTGTGCTCGATCACCAGCACCGAGTGGCCCTCGCCGAGCAGACGCCGGATAGCGCGCAACAGCACGGCCACGTCGTCGAAGTGCAGCCCGGTAGTGGGCTCGTCGAACAGAAACAGCACGTGCTCGCGGGCGCGGCGCTTGCCGCCGGCCTTGGCCAGGAAGCCCGCCAGCTTGAGCCGCTGCGCCTCGCCGCCGGAGAGGGTGGGCACGGGCTGGCCCAGCTTCAGGTAGCCCAGGCCCACGGCCCGCAGCGGCTCCAGCCCCCGCAGCACGTCGGTATAGCCGGCGAAAAAGGCGCACGCCTCGTTGACCGTGAGCTCCAGCACCTCGGCCACCGATTGCGGGCGCAGGCCGCAGCCCCTGGAAGGCGCCAGCTTCACCTCCAGCACGGCGTCGCGGTAGCGCCGCCCGTCGCAGTCGGGGCAGCGCAGATAGACGTCGGAGAGGAACTGCATCTCCACGTGCTCGAAGCCGTTGCCGCCGCAGGTGGGACAGCGCCCGTTGCCGGAGTTGAAGCTGAACGTGCCCGGCTTGTATCCGCGGCTCTTGGCCAGCGGCTCGGCGGCGAAGGCCTTGCGGATGGCGTCGAATGCGCCCACGTAGCTGGCCGGATTGGAGCGCGTGGTCTTGCCGATGGGCGACTGGTCCACCAGCACCACGTCGTCGATGCGCTCGGCGCCGCGGATCGCGGCGTGACGGCCGGCGGCCTCGGCGGGACGGCCCTTGAGCTTGAGCAGGCCGCGGTAGAGCACGTCCTCCATGAGCGTGGACTTGCCCGACCCGGAGACGCCGGTGAGCACGGCCAGGCGGTTGAGCGGCAGGCGCACGTCGATGCCCTTGAGGTTGTTCTCGGCCGCGCCGCGCACTTCCAGCCACGCTTGCGCCGGGCCCGCGCCGGCGTGCTCGCCGCCCGGCACCACGCGCTTGCGGCCGGTCAGGTAGGCGGCGGTCAGCGAGGTCTTGTGGCGCAGCAGCTCGGCGGGCGTGCCGTAGAAGACGATATCCCCGCCGCGCTCGCCCGGTCCGGGACCGATGTCGAGGATGCGGTCGGCCGCCAGCATCACCTGCGGGTCGTGCTCGACCACCAGCAGCGAATTGCCGGCGTCGCGCAGCCGCAGCATGATCTCGTTGATGCGCTGCATGTCGCGCGGGTGCAGCCCGATGGAGGGCTCGTCGAGGACGAACAGCGTGTTCACCAGCGACGTGCCCAGCGCCGTGGTCAGGTTGATGCGCTGCACCTCGCCCCCGGAGAGCGTGCGCGACTGACGGTCCAGCGTGAGATAGTCCAGGCCCACTTGCGCGAGGTAGCGCAAACGCGTGCGGATCTCGCCCAGCAGCAGCTCGGCGGCCTCGTCCAGCGGCGCCGGCAGGTGGATCCCCTCGAAAAAGGCGCGCGCCCGCTCCAGCGGCAGCAGCGCCACGTCGTGCATGGTCAGGCCCGGCAGCGCGGCGAAGGCGGCCTCATTCAGCGCGGTGCCGACGGGGCGGAAGCGCGCCTGCGGGCCGAGCACCGCGTCGGCGTCCGCCTTGGAGCCCAGCCGCCACAGCAGCGAATCCGGCTGCAGGCGCGCGCCGCCGCAGGCGGGGCAGACATCGTACGAGCGGTACTTGGAAAGCAGCACGCGCACGTGCATTTTGTAGCTCTTGCTCTCCAGCCAGTCGAAATAGCGGCGCACGCCGTACCAGCGGCCCGTCATCCAGCCGCCTTCGCCCTCGATCACCCAGCGCCGGTCGGCCTCGCAGAGCTCGCTCCAGGGCACGTCGTCGGGCACGCCGCGCTCGCGCGCGAAGCGCAGCAGGTCGCGCTGGCACTCGGCGGACTGGCCCGACTGCCACGGCCGGATGGCGCCGTCGCGCAGGGACTTGCCCGGATCGGGGATCACCAGGCCGTAGTCGATGCCCATGGTGCGGCCGAAGCCGCGGCAGGTCGCGCAGGCGCCGGCGGGCGAGTTGAAGGAAAAGGTGTTGGGGATGGGTTCGCGGTAGTCGATATCGCAGTCGGCGCAGTGCAGCCCCTGCGAGAAGCGCCACTCGGCCTCGGGCTCGCGGCTGTCGTCCAGCGCCAGCACCGTGACCCGGCCCTGGCCGTGGCGCAGCGCCGCCTCCAGCCCCTCGACGATGCGCCCGGAGCGCGCTGATTCCAGGCGTAGGCGGTCCTGGATGACGCGCAGACGGCCTTCGCCGAGTGTCTCGATGCGCGTGTAGCCCTGGCGCTCCAGGAGCCGGCGCACCTCGTCCTCGCCGAAGTTGTGCGGCACGGTCACGTCGAAGGCGATCACCGCGCGCCGCCCGCCGCCGCGCTCCAGCAGGCGCTCCAGAATGCTGTCGGGGGTGTCGCGGCGCACCTCGGCGCCGCAGCCGCGGCAGTACAGCCGTGCCGCGCGCGCGAACAGCAGCTTGATGTGGTCATTGAGCTCGGTCATCGTGCCAACCGTGGAGCGCGAGGTGCGCACCGGGTTGGTCTGGTCGATGGCGATGGCCGGCGGGATGCCTTCGATGCGCTCCGCCGAGGGTTTGTCCATGCGGTCCAGGAACTGGCGCGCGTAGGGCGAGAACGTCTCCACGTAGCGGCGCTGGCCCTCGGAATAGATGGTGTCGAAGGCGAGCGACGACTTGCCGGAACCGGAGACGCCGGTGACGACCACCAGCTCGCCCAGCGGCAAATCCAAGTCCAGGTTCTTGAGATTGTTCTGGCGCGCGCCGCGCACGCGGATGGTTTCGCTGCTCATGGGGTCTCGGAAGGCACTTCCAACAGGCGGGCGATGCGCCGCGGGAAGGCTTTGGGGGAAGCCGGCTACCGGCTCAGTATACCAGCGCGGGGAAAGGGCGCCGGGGCCACGGCTGGAGAGAGCACGGAACGCGGTTGGGCCGCAGGGAGGCGGCAAAAACGGGCGCGGCGACCCCGTGCCGGGCCGCCGCGCCCCTTGTCCGCAAGCTTTTTACAGGGCGTGCTCGCCCGTCTCGCCGGTGCGGATGCGGATGGCCTGCTCCAAGTCGTAGACAAACAGCTTGCCGTCGCCGATCTGGCCGGTTTTGGCGGCCTTGATGACGGCATCGATGGCCTTGTCCAGCAACTCTTCCGACAGCGCGACCTCGATCTTCAGCTTGGGCAGGAAATCCACCACATATTCGGCGCCGCGGTAGAGTTCCTTGTGCCCTTTCTGGCGGCCGAATCCCTTGACCTCCGTCACGGTCACACCCTGCACCCCGATCTCCGACAGCGCCTCGCGCACGTCGTCCAGACGGAAGGGCTTGATGATGGCGACCAACATCTTCATGGTCGAAACTCCTTCATTAGCAGGCGCTCAAGTGTAGCACCCGGGCTCTGTGAGCCACCAACTTGAATGCGCGTCGATCGCTCAGAGATCGTAGCCGCGCTCCTCGTGCAGGGCCACGTCCAGGCCCATGGATTCCTGCTCCTCGGTGACTCGCAGGCCCACAAAGGCGTCCACCACCTTGAGGATGATAAACGTCAGCACCGCATCATAGACGATAGTGACCAGCACGCCGACGCACTGCTTGCCCACCTGCGCCCCCAGGGAAACGCCGTGCGACAGGCCGACCCCGCCCAGGCCCTTGGCGACGAACACCCCGGTCAGAATGGCGCCGATGATGCCGCCGACGGCGTGCACGCCGAACGCGTCGAGCGAGTCGTCGTAGCCCAGCGCCGGCTTGAGCTTGGTGGCGCCCAGCAGACAGCCCACCCCGGCCGCAATGCCGATAATGATGGCGCCCATGGGCCCCACGAAGCCCGAGGCGGGCGTGATCGCCACCAGCCCGGCCACCGCGCCGGAGGCGATGCCCAGCACGCTGGCCTTGCCGCGCGTGGCCCACTCGGTGAACATCCAGGCCAGCGCCGCGGCCGCCGTCGCGATCTGGGTCACCGCCATGGCCATGCCCGCGGTGCCGTCCGCAGCCAGCTCGCTGCCGGCGTTGAAGCCGAACCAGCCCACCCACAGCATGCCGGCGCCGATCACAGTGAGCATGAGGTTGTGCGGCAGCATGGGCGTGCGCGGATAGCCCGAGCGCGGCCCCAGCATCAAACACGCAACCAGGCCCGCCACGCCGGCGTTGATGTGCACCACCGTGCCGCCGGCGAAATCGAGCACGCCCAGCGAACCCAGCCAGCCGCCGCCCCACACCCAGTGCGCGATGGGCGCGTACACCAGCGTCAGCCACAAGCCCATGAACCACAACATGGCCGAGAACTTCATGCGCTCCACGAACGCACCCACGATCAGCGCCGGCGTGATGATGGCGAAGGTGAGCTGGAACATGGAGAACACCGTCTCCGGGATGGACCCGCTCAGCGTGTTCACGCCCACGCCGTCCATGAACGCCTTGCCCAGCCCCCCGATGATGGCCTGCGCGCCGCCGCCGTCGCCGAACGCCAGGCTGTACGCATAGAGCGCCCACAGCACCGTCACCAGGCAGGTGATGGCGAAGCAGTTCATCATCACCGACAGCGCGTTCTTGCTGCGCACCATGCCGGCATAGAACAACGACAGCCCGGGGACTGTCATAAACAACACCAGCGCCGTCGACGTCAGCATCCAGGCCGTGTTGCCCGTGTCCAGCGCAGGCGTCGCCGCCAGCGCCAGACCCGGCAGCAACATGCCCGCTGCGCCGTAACCGATCTTCTTGCCCAAGCTCATCATGCGAGACTCCTCAGATTCCGGATTTTGCCTTGCGGCTGTCCGGACTAAAGCAGAAAGCGTGCCAACGGCCTGCGGCCGCGCTCTCCGGCTCCCGCGAGCGGTTCGGGCAAGGCGCCCTTGCACCAATAGGGTGCGCGCGGACCGGCGCTCATGCGCGCTTGCGGTGCAATATTGGGATTGGCGCAGGCGCGGGTTACACTGACAGAGAGAAAACTTCCGCTAAGGAGCGCACACAATGGATTCCAAGGGTCTGGATGAGCTGGCGCAACGCTTGGCCAACGCCATGCCGCCAGGATTGCGCGGACTGCGCGACGAACTCGAGCAAAACTTCCGCGCCATCCTGCACAGCGGTCTGGACCGGCTCGATCTGGTCAGCCGCGAGCAGTTCGACACTCAGCGCGAGCTGCTGTCGCGCACGCGCAGCAAACTGAAGGCGCTGGAAAAGCGCGTGGCCGAGCTGGAAGCCGCTCTGCCGGACACGGGCGCCGCGGCGTCCGCGGACGCCTCCGCATCCACGGGCGCGGCGTCGACCGCCAAGAGCGGCGCACGCAAGGCCACTGCCCGCACCCGCAAGAGCAGCAGCCGCACGACGCGCAAGGACGACAGCTAACCCCACCCGCCCGGCGTGCGGCCATAACAGGGACGTGATGAGCCTGGCCACCGTTTTCAGCCGCGCCCAAACCGGTTTGGAAGCGCCCCTGGTCAGCGTGGAAGTGCATCTGGCCGGAGGCCTGCCGGCGTTGTCCATGGTGGGTCTGCCCGAGGCGGCCGTGAAGGAAAGCAAGGACCGGGTGCGCGCGGCGCTGATCAACGCCGGCTTCGACTTTCCCGCGCGGCGCATCACCGTCAACCTGGCGCCGGCCGACCTGCCCAAGGACAGCGGGCGCTTCGACCTCGCTGTCGCCCTGGGAATCCTGGCCGCGTCCGGTCAAATCCCCAAGAACGGGCTGGCCGGTCGCGAGTTCCTGGGCGAGCTGTCCCTGGGCGGCGAGCTGCGCCCGGTGCGCGGCGTGTTGCCCAGCGCCCTCAAGGCGCGCGATGCCGGGCGTGCTTTGGTGGTCCCCAGCGACAACGGCGGGGAAGCCGCGCTGGTGCGGGGCGTGGAGGCGCGCGGCGCGGCAAGCCTGCTAAGCGTGTGCGCAGACCTGTGCGGGCGCGAGCCCTTGCCCGTCTGCGCGCCGGCGCGGGTGGCCGCCGCCCCCGACCACCCGGACCTCGCCGACGTGCGCGGGCAGCATCAGGCCAAGCGCGCGCTGGAGATCGCCGCCGCGGGCAGCCACAGCCTGCTGCTGGTCGGCCCGCCGGGGGCCGGCAAGAGCATGCTCGCCGCACGTCTGCCGGGCATTCTGCCGCCCCTGACCGAAGAGGAGGCCATCGAGGCGGCGGCGGTGAGTTCCGTCAGCCGCACCGGCTTCGACGCCGCCACGTGGGGCCTGCGCCCGTTCCGCGCGCCCCACCACACCAGCTCCGGCGCCGCGCTGGTGGGCGGCGGCACCCATCCGCGCCCCGGCGAAATCACGCTCGCCCACCACGGGGTGCTGTTTCTGGACGAGCTGCCGGAGTTCGACCGGCGCGTGCTGGAAGTCCTGCGCGAGCCGATCGAGAGCGGGCGCATCTGCATTTCCCGGGCCGCGCGCCAGGCCGAGTTTCCCGCGCGCTTTCAGCTCGTGGCCGCCATGAACCCCTGCCCCTGCGGCTATCTGGGCGAGGCCAGCGGGCGCTGCCACTGCACCGCGGAGCAGGTGGCGCGCTACCGCGCCCGCATCTCCGGCCCGCTGCTCGACCGCATCGACCTGCAGCTTCAGGTGCCGCGCGTGGAACTCCGGTTGCTGACCGCCCGCGGCCACAATGACAGCGAGACCAGCGCCGATGTGCGGGCCCGCGTCGAACACGCGCGCGAGCGGGCGCTGCGGCGCGCAGGCGTGCCCAACGCACGGCTGGCGGGAGCCGATATCGAGCGCTTCTGCCGCCCCGATGAGCGCGGCCAGGCCTTGCTCGAAGCGGCCATGGATCGCCTGGGGCTGTCGGCGCGCGCCTACCACCGCATCCTCAAGCTCGCGCGCACCATCGCCGACCTTCATGAGAGCGATGCCGTCGGCCAGCAGCACGTCGCCGAGGCCGTCGGCTACCGCCAACTTGACCGAAGCCCCCAGAGCTAGCGGGCTGGGCCCGGCCCGTCCAAACTGGCTCCATGCCGCACCGCACCCACCGCATCCGCGCCGAGTACGGCGCCCTCGCCGCGCGCTACGAAAAGCGCTGGCAGCGCTATCTGAGCGTGACCCATGAGCGCACGCTGCGCGCCCTGGGTCCGTTGGCCTCGGGCGCCCGCGTGCTCGACGCCGGCTGCGGCACCGGGCAGATGCTGCGCACGCTGCATGCGCGGCGCCCCGATCTGGCCCTGATCGGCCTCGACGCCAGTCCGCTCATGCTGGAACAAACCGGCGACGCGGACGTCGCCCGCCTGCAGGGCGAGCTCACGCACCTGCCGCTGACCAGCGCCACCGTGAACGCGGTGCTGTGCAGCAGCGCGCTGCACTACGTGGACGACCCGGCACTGGCGCTGGCGGAAATGCGGCGCGTGCTGAGCGGCGACGGCTGGCTGGTGCTCACCGACTGGCGCGCGGAGCATGCCGTGACCGCTTTGCGCTGCATGCGGCTGCGCTTTCTCAGGCGCCCCCTAGGCCACGTGCTGCGCACCGGCGAAGCGCTCGAGCTGATGCGGCGGGCCGGCTTCAGCCCGGAGCGCGTGGAGCGCTACTCGGTGCGCGGCTGGGGCCTGTTCACCGTGCTCGCCGCCGCGGCCTGACAGCGCCTGCCGTCAAGCACATGCGCGTTGCCGGCGCGGCCGCGCGCGGTCAACGCGGCTGACAGGGCCCGGTCGGGCCGCGATAATAGGCGCCCCTAACCCCAGAAGCTGTTGAAGAACCGTCACGAGCAAAGGCAGTTCGTGGTCGCCCGAGCCGCAGAAACCGCAGTGTATGGATCAAACCATGAGGATTGCGAGCACCGCACGACCGCGTAATGCCGAGCGCAGTAGGTTATTCAACAACTTCCCAGACCCGCAGGCCGCTCCGACCCGATGTCCACACTGAATCCGCAGCAGCGCCAGGCCATCGAGCACATCCACGGCCCGCTGCTGGTCCTGGCCGGTGCCGGCAGCGGGAAAACGCGCGTCATCACCGAAAAGATCGCCCACCTCATCGGCCGCTGCCGCTTCGACCCGCGCACCGTCGCCGCGCTCACCTTCACCAACAAGGCGGCGCGCGAAATGCAGGCGCGCCTGGGCGCGCTGATGCCGAAAGGCGCGGCCAAGGGCGTGCGCGTGTCCACCTTCCACAGCCTGGGCCTGACGCTGGTGCGCGCCGAGCACGGGCTGCTGGGCTACAAGGCGGGCTTCACGCTGTTCGACGCCGCCGACGCCCAGGCGCTCATCAACGAACTCGCCGGCGGACGCAAACAAGCGCCGGCCGACACGCAGCCGCTCATCTCCCAGTGGAAGAGCAGCCTGGTGGAGCCCGAGCAGGCCTTGCAGGCCGCCGAGGACGACCGCCAGATCGCCGCGGCGCGCCTTTACGCGCTCTATCAGCGCCATCTAAGGGCCTATAACGCGGTGGATTTCGACGACCTCATCCGCCTGCCCACGCGCCTGTTCCAGGCGGATTCCGAGGCGCTGGAGCGCTGGCGCAACCGTCTGCACTACCTGCTGGTGGACGAGTATCAGGACACCAACACCGCCCAGTACCAGTTGTTCAAGCTCCTGGCCGGGCCGCGCGGCGCGTTCACCGTGGTCGGCGACGACGACCAGTCCATTTACGCCTGGCGCGGCGCGCGCCCCGAAAACCTGGGTCAACTGCGCCACGACTTCCCCACCCTGGAAGTGATCAAGCTGGAGCAGAACTACCGCTCCCACGGCCACATCCTGCAGGCGGCGAACGGCCTCATCGAGCGCAACGCGCGCCTGTTCGAAAAGCGCCTGTGGAGCGCATACGGGCCGGGCGACCGGGTGCGGGTGCTGGCGTGCGCCGACGGCGAGGCCGAGGCCGAGCGCGTGGTGGCCGAGCTTCTCAGCCACCGCATCCGCTTCAGCCGCCGTCTGGGCGACTATGCCATTCTCTACCGCAGCAACCACCAGGCGCGCCCCTTCGAGCGCGTCCTGCGCGAGCGCAACGTCGCCTACCGCCTGAGCGGCGGACAGTCGTTTTTCGAGCGCAGCGAGGTCAAGGACGTCATCGCCTACCTGCGCCTGCTGACCAACCCGGACGACGACGCCGCCTTTTTGCGCATCGTCAACGTGCCGCGGCGCGAGCTGGGGGCCGCCACGCTGGAAAAGCTGGGCGCCTATGCGCAGGGACGGCGCATCAGCCTGTTCCAGGCCGCGCGCGAGATCGGGCTCACCGGCAACCTGCCCGAACGGCCGGGCCGCCTGCTGCGCCAGTTCGCCGACTGGGCCGAGAACCTGGCGCGCCGCGCCGAGTCAGAGCCGCCGGCCGCGCTCACCCGCCAGTTGCTCGCCGACATCGACTACAGCCACTGGCTGCAGGAAACCCACCGCGAGCGCCGCCAGGCGGAAAAGCGCCTGCGCGCGGTGGACGATCTGATCAACTGGATGGCACGGCTGTCCAGCGACGACGGCGGCGGCAAGAGCTTCAGCGAAGTGGTCAGCCACCTGGGTTTGATGGACATCCTGGAACGCCGCGACGACAAACCCGACAGCGGCCGCGTGCACCTGATGACGCTACACGCCGCCAAGGGCCTGGAGTTCGACCACGTGTTCCTGGTCGGCGTCGAAGAGGACACCCTGCCGCACCGCAACAGCATCGCGCAGGACACGCTCGAAGAGGAGCGCCGGCTGCTCTACGTCGGCATAACGCGCGCGCGGCGCAGCCTCACGCTCACCTTCGCCCGCCAGCGCCGGCTGCGCGGCGAAGCCATGGACTGCGAGCCCAGCCGCTTTCTTGAGGAACTGCCGCAGGACGTGCTCGCCTGGGAAGGCAAGCCCGGCACCCCGGCGCCGGCCGCGGAGACCCGACAGCGCGGCGAAGGCCACCTGGCCGCTTTGCGCGACCTGCTGGACGCCGACTGAGAAGCTGTTGCAGAACCGCCGCGAGCGAAGGCCGTTCGTGGTCGCCCGGAGCGCAGAAACCGCAGCGTATGCGCTCAAACCATGAGCATTTCGAGCACCGCACGGCCGCGTCATGCCGGGCGCAGCAGGCTATCAAGCAGCTTTTGAGAACGGCGCGCCGTCAGCTCCCCGACGCCTTCTTCGCCTCCGCCAGCAGGCCCACCTTCTTGAGCATGTACTCCACGTCGTTCTGCACTTCCTGCTTGGTCAGGCTGGAATGGCCGCCCTTGGGCGGCATCGCCTTAAAGCCGTTGACGGCGTGGTCCACCAGCGTCGCCAACCCCTTTTTGGCGCGCGGCGCCCAGGCGGCTTTGTCGCCGTATTTAGGCGCGCCCGCGACGCCGGTGGCGTGGCACGCGGAGCACACCTTTTCATAGACCACGTGCCCCGGCCACGGATGCGCGGGACCGCTCGAAGCGCCGCTGGAAGAACCGCCGCCCTGGCTGCTGCTCGGCTGCGACGCCGCCTGCTTGGCCGCCGCCGCGCTGGTGTTCACGGCAGCCACCGGCTTCAGGCGCTCTTCGAGCCGCGCCATCTGGAACTGGTCGCGCTTGGAACTCTGGGTGAAAAAGGCGAGCAGATTGGCCACGATGAAGAGGAAGACCGCCAACCCCACCAAGCCCCCCAATATCCCGACAAACAGCTTCAGAAACGCCCGGTCATGCGCATTATTCATCGCCACGTTATGTCCCCTCAGTCGCTATCGTCGTTTTTTGCGGCTCGCGCCGATTATATAGAACGCGCCGGCGAGCGTCAGTCAAGCCGCCGCTGCATGGACGCACCCGGCCGTTAGCGATATCCTAGGCACCCGCAGTCATCATGCGCCCGTAGCTCAGTTGGATAGAGCGTCGGCCTCCGAAGCCGAAGGTCACAGGTTCGAATCCTGTCGGGCGCACCACCCCAACAGTTCCCTGGTGAACCGCACCGCTGGCCTGAAAGTCTGCCCGGTTAATGGGAAATAGTATTTTAATCATTAGACTACGCGAGTTCTTGGCGTTGCGAAGCTGACTCTGTAGATCCCGTTACTGAACCTTTCCGCCGGACTCGTCAACGAGACCTTCATAGCTATGCGGACGTCTTGTATCACTTTTGCGTCTTATCCTTCGTCGGTCACTCCCTAACGCCACACAGAAATGACCGACGGCCGACATGTGTTAGTGGCTTCGAGAAAGCGCCTATAATTGGCTGCGGTGACTCGACAACCAATATTCTTGTGCTACGCATGCGTGCGTGCTCGTAGAACGCCGCCGACGTGCCCATGGCGGCCGATCGCAGAGGAGCGCTATCACAGGGGGCCCGGCCAAGCTCCCTGAGACCGCTGTGGACGCTTATGGAGCCGCACTTCTCTTCGCACGTTCTTTGGTCGACAGGTTGCTCGTCGCGCCGACTCCTCGCCGCAGAAAGTCCGCAGCCATTTATGCGCGTTTCCTGGCAGCCGTTAACAACATCGGTGGCGACATCACGATCACCACCTGAGGCCAATTTCAGACGTTTAACCGCTGCAATATCCTAGCTACCCTAGCCTAATCCGTGGGTCTATGAGATAGGATGCAATATCTGCAACGATGTTGGCGGATACAATAAAGAACCCAGCGAATAACACTACGCCCATGATAATAGGGGCATCCGTATTCTGAATGGATTGCCACATCAGCTGACCAACACCAGGCCAACCGAACACCTCATCGACTATAACGGCGTTGGCAATAAGGAACCCGAAATCCAGGCCCACGATGGTCGGAACTGGCAACACAGATATCGGCACTAGATGCCGCAGCACGATGCGGCTGCGCGATACGCCATGCGCCTTGGCGGCAGTTACGTACGGCTCACCGACCTCACGTATCAGCTCGGATCGTACCACGCGGCTATGCCAGGCAGCGTCCACCAATCCAAGCGTCAGCGCTGGCATGAACAGGTGACCGAATCCACCATACCCCCCCATCGGCAACCACCCTAGCTTGAGACTGAACACATATAACAAGAGCATCCCAGTGAGAAACTGTGGGGCGGCTACACTCATGTACGCAAAACCCATTGAGAACTTGTCTGCCCACGAATTTCTAAATACACCGGATATCACGCCTATGGTCACGCCAATGACGATTTCGAAAAATACCGCTGTGGAAACCAACTCCAAGGTCGGGCCTATATGCGCCCTTATCAACTCCGATACCCCTACGCGCTGTATATAAGAATATCCCAAGTTCCCATGCACAAGGTTATACATGTAATGATAATATTGGATTAGAAACGGCTGATTAAGCCCTAACTGCGCCCTGATGCTCGCAATAGTGCTTGGGCTCGCCCCACGGCCTGCAATCAAGCTCGCTGGATCGTTCGGGATGATATAGAGCAGCAGAAATGTAAAGAACGATATACCTACGAGGATGACCAATGCCTGCAGCAGACGCCAAAACACGAATTTTCCGAGACGGCTAATCATGGGTCCAACCTCATGGAGCGCGGCGCGCTGGTGTATTAGGGGATCTGACGACGCCTGCCTGGGTCATAGACATTTCACTCGACCTCTCTGTGGCGTGCTCTCCTGACATCTTTGAGCGCATCACTCTCGCTGCCTTTCTCATATCCCGAGCTTTATGGTCCGGTTGCGTCGCCGCTTCGCGCATAGGCGGTACCCTCGTCGTCGGCTGAAGCCTCAAACCGCTCTTCGCTGACTTCAAACCATTCTTGCAGATGTTCGCCAGCTATATTGAAGGCCAACGAAAGCAAGAGAACAAAAGCTCCCGGAATAAAAACCAACCAAGGAGCAACCGTAAAGTAAGATTCATTCTGATAAATAATGTTGCCCCAACTCGCCGTAGGCGGCTGGACGCCGACCCCTAGAAACGATAGCGCTGCTGAAAGCTGCACCGTGATAGCTACGCCCAACGTACCCCAGATAACCATAATCGGGGCGACGTGTCCGATCATATGCTTAAGCGTCACCCAGGTTTTACTTCCACCAAGCATCTCGGACGCTATGATAAAATTCCGTTCCCGAAGGGATAGCGTCTTCGTATAGACCACGCGTGCAATCCACGTCCAGTTGGACAAGGCTATAACCAGAGTCGCAATCCACATGCTCGGACCGACGATCGCCGCAATTGCTATTGCGATTAGTAGCGGTGGGTATGCGAGCATCATATCGACGAAGCGCATGAGTATGCCTCGGCGCCAGCCATCAAACATACCGGCCAAAACGCCAACTGCTGTGCCAATAATGACCGCCGCCACGTTGGAAACGACGCCGACGATCAACGTGGCACGCGCACCGTAGAGGATTCTCGACACCACGCTGCGCCCTAACACGTCCGTCCCGAACCAATGGGTCCAGCTCGGTGGAAGGGGCATCCCGCCGGTCGTCAGACCTTGAGACAGCTGGATGTTAGGCCCGACCGGAGCGAGCAGAGGTGCTGCGATCGCGCAGACGACGATGGCCACGATGGTGATGCATGCAAAAACAAATGAGGGGTTCAAAAACCAGCTTCGCGCGTTAGATGTCATGAGTACCACACTCCTGGGGAACTCTCGCGGCTGCGGTTGCTCTGGTGCGAGCCACGGTTACGCACCCGCTTCTGTCGTGGGGTCAGACGCTATCCTCGGAATGGCGCCGATCAGTTCCCTGGTGTACGAGTCTTTTGGTGTCTTGAATACCTGAGAGGGCTGCCCAAGTTCGACTAGCCGCCCTTTGTTAAATACGGCCACACGGTCCGCAATAGCAGCGGCAACCGCGAGGTTGTGCACAATAAACAGGATTGTGAGGTTTTCAGTCTGCTTAATACGCTCGATCAGCTGGAGCACTTGCGCTTGCACCGAAACGTCCAGGGACGATACCGCTTCGTCCATAATAAGTACCGACGGTCTCGCCGCCAGCGCCCTCGCTATGGCCGCCCGCTGCACCTGCCCCCCTGACAACTGTTTGGGCCTGCTAGCGCCCAGAGCGACCCCCAGCCCGACAACTCGAAGGTAATGGGCAGCATCCCTCCCCTCCTCATCAGAAGTTTGGCCAAACCTCAGCAGGAACGCCTCTTCAATCGACTTTCGCACCGACCACAGCGGATCCAAGGACGAGTAGGGGTCTTGGAACACCATCTGGACATTGGCCGCGCTGGTCCCGCGTGCGCTCGCCTTGTCGTACAGACGTCCGCCCTCTACCTCGACGACTCCGGAATCGGGCTTGATAAGGCCGCAGACAACTCTAGCCAATGTGGATTTCCCGCTCCCCGACCCCCCTACGATCGCCAGACATTCTCCCCTTTTTACGTCAAGCGAGACATCGTTGAGCGCGACCACCATTTGCTCACGCCGGGCCTGCACAGCCTTAAACTTGACGTAGACATTCCGGAGTGAGACAGGAGATACGCCAGCATTTGCGCGAACGGGATCTTGCCTGCTCGCGGTCTTACCTTGACGCAGCCACTGCCCAAGATCTGCCATTTTCACCTCATCCGCCGATATGTGAACACATCTAAGTTACGAAACCGCCTCGACCGCACGAACCGCCTAGCCATTGCCCGATGACGCTTGTCCGACACAAGACACGCCCTCTAAACCGGAAACCAGCATGCGTAACGCCGGTCATGTTCCTGCGTCATGGGGGGGTCATCCACATCGCATTTAGACTGCCGGTTACGACATCGAGTGGAGTAAATGCAACCACGGGGACGACGCCCGGGCGGTGGCACGTTGCCCGGTATCGGCTCAGGGATACGCCCCACCTCCATTTTCGGCTCTGCGTCCAGAAGTGCCTTTGTGTAAGGATGCTTAGGGCGCAAAAGTACCTCTCTGGCGGGCCCTGTTTCGACAGCACGCCCTCCATACATAACGAGCATCTGGTCGGCAAACGCCCCAATCAGTGCAATATCGTGGCTAACGAATACTAAACCGACCCCCAAGCTATCGACCGCATGCCGGAGGGTTTTCATAACCGCCTGCTGCACGATCACATCAAGAGCCGTCGTACCTTCATCACAAAAAATGTATTTAGGACTTTGTATCAACGCCAAACCAATTAGCACCCTCTGACGCAGGCCTCCGGATAATTCATGCGGATATTTAAATATCACGCTGCCCGGATCATCCAGGCCCGCCTTCTTCATCGCCTCCGCAATCTGTTCATGCGTCGTGCGACGCCCTTTTATGACTAACTCTTTCGCTTGGGAATAAACCGTTCGAACTGGATTTAGCGACGACAAGGGATCCTGCGGCACAAAACCTAGCCTGTGCCCAAGTAACCCTTCGTGCCTCTTGTCACCAATGGGAATGCGCTCCCCGTCAAGCCAGAGTTGGCCGTGCCTAACGTACAAACCCTCAGGAAGTAACGCCAGCATCGCTTTAAGCACGACAGACTTACCGGACCCGGTCTCTCCCACCACGCCGACAAATTGCCCCGGCACAACATCAAACGAAATACCGGTCACCACAGCGTCGCCGCGATTATTGGCTATCTCCAGATCGACAGCGCTCAGATGCTGAGCATGTAACTTTGTATTCTGACTACCGTCGGCGCGACCTTGCATCAGCATTCTCTCCGCAGCAGCGAATAGGTGCGGCCTCCCACTCAGGCCCAACCGCCAGCAGGTCGCGATCCGTTCACTGCTCTTGATTTTCAGTATCGTCGGTGCCGAATTGACCCGCCCGGGCGGGCCTAACGGTCACAGGCCATCAGACGCAAAAGTCCGCCCAGTCCACGTCGACTGCCATCATTGTCTAGCGGCGTGGACCGAACGGACGTCATTTCAGTCAAAAACGACCCTCGGAAGATAGCAAGACACGATCCAGTTCGGCTGATCGACGATTTCACTAATGCGCATATCAGCACACACGCTGCATAGCATGTATGCATCCTCAGCGGACATGTTTCGTGTTTTACCGAGGAAATCAATCATATTCCGAACGGCATTCTTTGCAGCTTCCATCAAGTCTGGCTCAATACCCATGGTCACATCGTAGCCCTTGGCATCAAGGTGCCGACTGACCGGTCGATCCGTGGCGAAACGTGGCGTTCGGCCGCCACCGTCCTTCACTAGATCCAACTCCACGGTCACACTCATCGGGGACTCGATGGCCGTGCCGCAGACCTCCCCGTCGCCCTGGGCGGCGTGGGTATCGCCCAGCGAAAACAACGCGCCCTCGACCTCCACGGGGAGATAAAGCTCAACGTCCAACGAGACATCCCGGATATCCATGTTCCCACCCACGCGCCGGGGTGGAATGGTGCTGTGCTGCCCTGGTGCTGCGGGCGCGAGTCCCACAGTGCCGCAGAAGGGCTTCAGTGGCACCCTCGCCATTCCACCAAATGCGGCTGGGCTACGGAAATCCGTATCATAACGCCAGATGTGTAGTCCGGGATCGGGAAAATCCTCAGCAAGCAACCCAAACCCAGGCACAATAGCTGTCCAAGCCCAGCCCGAGGATACGAACTCGCGCATGACCACCTTCAACGCATCACCCGGCTTTGCACCTTCCACGTACACGGGCCCGGACACAGGATTTATCAGTGACAAATCCATCGCCCTCACATCATCCGCCGTCGAACTCGGCTCGATCTGGCCAGACGACGCATCAATGTCCTCAAACTTAACCGTCGTTCCGGGCTCTACCCGCATAATAGGCTCGACACTGTTGTCCCATTGCTGTTGCTTCTGTTCAGCATGAATCGTACGGTAACCCAAATTAGCCATATTCCTCTCCAAACTATTCCACCCACCAAACGCGACCGTGCTTCACATTGACCGCCATCAGTCCTGCAGAGAGGTCGCGTACATATAGGCGTAATTAAACGGGAATATGCCCGGATCGACAAAGACCTTGCTGGGGTTCCCTGCAACCTTATCAGAGTGCATCACATATTTTATCTTGTTAAACACCGGCACCCACGGAGCGTCGTCCATGACATCCGAGAAGATCTTCTGCCACAGGTTGAGGCGGTCGGAGCGCTGATCCGGCTCATACATCCTGTTTGCCTTATGAGCCATTTCATCCGTCTTCTTATTGCAGTAGAACGCCCAATTCCATCCGCCTTTTATCGCACTTCCACAGCCTAGGATGGGCCCGTAAAAATCCGACGGATCGGGGAAATCGTCTTCCCAGGCTAGGCCACCCGACCAAACCATAGGTGCTTTTTTGGGTGTCCCTGCGATCGAAACAACCTGCGCTTGGCTCAAAAGCCTAAGTTCCACATCAATGCCAACTTTTTTCAGGTCGGCTTGCAACGCTTGTGCAATCTTGGGCTCAGGCGCTGTATTCATAGCGTACAACTCCGTCTTAAAGCCGTCCTTGTACCCTGCCTCCTTGAGAAGTTGACGTGCCTTATCCGGGTTGTATTCATACCCCTTATACGACGGATCGTAGCCCGGCATCCCCGGAGGCAATATCTGGTTGGCAGGCTTCCCCCTACCGTTAATAACCCGGACAATGTGTTTCTTGTCAATCGCCATGTTGACCGCTTGGCGAACCTTGCGGTCGTCAAACGGCTTAAGCTGTGTGTTCATGGTGATGTAGCTTGTCTCCAGCGGATGGCCTACCACCATGAGCTTCTTGTACTTAGGCCTGGACTTAACCATCGCCAATTGTGAACCTGGAATCCCGTCGCCAAGCAAATCGTTCTCCCCGCGAATAAGCTGGAAGAACGCCGTTAGTTGGTCTACCCCTAGCTTGAACTCGATCTCGTCCAAGTATGGCACATTCGGCTCGTAATAATGTTTGTTCCGTTTCCACGAAATCATGTTACCAGGATTGTAGCGGTCAACATAGAACGCACCACTGCCTACCGGGTGGTGCGCAAAATCCTTGCCGTATTTTTCCACTGCTTCTTTCTTAACAATGCTGCTGAAATTCAACGCCAGCACCTGCGGGAACGTGGCATCGGGCGCGCTTAGCCGGAACTCCAAGTGATGGTCGTCAACAACCTTTATACCGGACACATGTTTCGCTTTGCCCTTAGAAGCTTCCTCGTAACCTTCAAGAGAGTCGTAAAAACTCTGGCCGGGGCTGGCCGTTTTCGGATTAATTACCCTCTCGAGCGAATACTTGACATCATGGGCGGTAACCTTCGATCCATCGTAGAACTTAACGTCGGGTCGGATTATTATAGTGTAGACTTTCCCGTCCTTCGATACATGCCAACTCTGCGCCGCATCCGTCGTCAGTTTCGTCGTGCCCGCTTCGTACCCCAACGGACGGCTGAACAACGCGCGCAGCATCGGCCAGTTTTCCCAGTTGTAGGCAATGGCGGGATCAAGCGTGCCAGGGTCGTTCTTATACGTAACCGTCATTTTCCCGCCGCGCTTGATATTTTTCTTCGTTGCGCCGGTTGCCGCAAAGCTCAGTTCAGGATCGACAAAGGGCACCGTAGCACCGGCGAGCGCGCTCAAAAGAAATGTGCGACGTCGCATGATTCGTCTCCTTCTCAAAGTCAGTCAGTACGCTCTGGACCCAAACGCACGATGGAACAGTATGGTGGCCCAAGCACTCGGTCTCAGTTTACCAGCATCTGCGAAGCTCATGGGGCGAGAACACGATTGTCGAACACAATAGATCATTGAATGTTTGCATCAAACACATATGTATAATTTATGTACTTGGCTGGATCGACGAACACATTCTTGGGATTGCCGGAGATTTTCGCGGAGTGCATAACGTACCGAATTTGGTTGTATACAGGCACCCAGGGAGCATCTTCCATTATATCATCGAAAATTCTAGTCCATAATTTAAGACGCTGCACTCTCTGCTTTTGTTTGTACATAAGGTTAGCTTTATGAGCCAATGCGCCTGCACCTTTGTTGCAGTAGAACGCCCAATTCCAGCCGCCCTTAACAGCACTTCGGCAACTCAATATCGGGCCATAGAAATCAGAGGGGTCCGGAAAATCGTCGACCCAGGCCAAGCCTCCGGACCAAACCATTGGAGCCTTCTTAGGGGTACCGGCAATGGCAACAACCTGCCCCTGACTTAGCAGCCGCAACTCAGCTTCGACTCCAATATTCTTAAGGTCCGCTTGAAATTCTTGCGCCAATTTGGGCTCCGGAGCCGTATTGATCGCGTATAGTTCCGTTTTAAAGCCAGTCGGGAATCCCGCCTCCTTAAGAAGCGACCGCGCTCTGTCAGGATCATACTTATAACCTTTGTACGAACGGTCGTAGCCCGGCATATTAGGCGGCAATATCTGGTTAGCAGGAGTTCCCCTACCGTTGATAACCTGGACCGCACGTTTCTTGTCTATTGCCATATTGATCGCTTTACGAACTCTCACGTCATTAAACGGTGAGAGTTGCGTATTCATTGTTATGTAACTTGTCTCCAATGGGTGACCAACAACAAGGAGCTTACGGTAGTCCGGATTGGTCTTCGCGGCCTGCAGTTGTGATCCTGGCACGCCATCACCGAGAAGGTCGTTTTCGCCACGGATAAGCTGAAAAAACGCGGTCAAAGGGTCGATACCTACAGAAAACTCAATCTTATCTAAATACGGAACCCCCTTCTCAAAATAATGCGGGTTGCGTTTAAATATTACTGAGTTTCCAGGATTATACGATTCGACATAAAAGGCGCCGCCACCTACCGGATGATGACCGAACGACTTCCCGTATTTCTTAACGGCTCCAGGCTTAACAATGCCGCTATAGGTCAGGGCTAACACTTGTGGGAATGTAGCGTCCGGGGCAGATAGATGGAACTCTATGGTTCGGTCGGAGGTTACTTTAATACCTGAGATACCCTTAGCGTGACCTTTGATCACAGCGTCGTAGCCGACCAAGGAACTATACCAACTTTGTCCAGGGCTTGCGGTATCAGGGTCTACCACGCGTTCGATCGAATATTTGAGGTCGTGCGCAGTAATAGCGGTTCCGTCAAAATATTTCAGATCGGGTCGTAAGCGTACTGTATATTTTTTCCCATCGGACGAGACAGACCAATGCTCTGCCGCCTCTGTCGTTAGCTCGGTTGTACCTGGCTTATATCCGAGGGGTCGACAAAAAAGAGCCAGCATCATGGGCCAGTTTTCCCAATTGTCGCCAATTGCGGGGTCCAAGGTCCCGGGATCATTCTTATAGGTGACCTTCATGCTCCCACCCTGCTTGATGTGGTGTTGCTTGATATCAGCCCATGCATTATCGAGGGCGGTCGGCAGGATGGGCGCCGAAGCACCAGCGAGAGCACCGATCAGAAAGCTACGTCTCCTCATTGGCTTGTCTCCTCAAGCGGAAGCCATACGAGTCTAATATTTATATTGTATAAAATATATTAGTATCAGATATATGGCTTAGCGTCAACGACGAAGCAGCGTCCCGACTGGCCTGAATGTTCAGTGCGTATGCTTGGAAGCACACGAGGGAGCCGACCAACGCCCGGTGTTGAGTTGAGCCGCGCGTTTTTAGTTGCCGTCGATCGATGAGCGAAAAAGTCCCCGATTGGGACATGCACGGGTCTACCCGATCGGGAGCTTATAAATTCGGCCTCGCCGGTCGTTGCGATCGCGTAAACCAATGCACCGAAGCAGGGCGTGTGCTCGCTGCCCGATGGCCGGGAGTTGTTGATAACTCCACTGATGCCGCTGGGCTCGCCCGCGCCCAACACAACAATCATGCCTTCATAAGTTGCTGCCACGCCCCGCCTCCTGTTGCTTTTACCGTTCCACGGTTAGTGCACCCTGCCCGCTCCGACTTCGCCTTGTGCCCAATGACACAAACGTGCCGGGCACCCAGGGGTACCGACCGCCGTCGGACGCTGAACCGAAACCCAAACACCGTCCGCGAGCACGCCACGCCCGCCCAAACCGGGGCCGCGCGCCAGGAATCACTCATCAACTCAGGCCGCTCGTTGTAGTGGGAAGGTGCGCGGCGTACGACCAGCGGCCCAGCATTCATCCTAATTCCCTGCGTCCCTCCCAACTTCCATACCATACAACCTCCACCAGGCAGGCCGCCCCGACCTCCGAGGATATCGTTCTCGACAGTTTTCGCGTATCTGCTAAGATTTCCCGAATATGAGACTAGCAGATATGGAGACCAATTGGACACGAGCACGCGGATCGGAGCACGCATCAAGACCGAACGTATCCGCTCAGGCCTGACTTTGCGTCAGGTTAGCCAGCGGTCTGGGGTTCCCCTCTCGACGATCGCCAAGATCGAGAAAGGTCAAAAAACCTCAGCCGATACACTCGTCAAGATTGCTCGTGGGCTCGGAGTGCTATTCGACGTCCTTGTGCACGAAAACGTCGGCAGCGACTCCGCCAGTGGACGGTACGTAACGGACACAGGAGATTCCACGCTTCGCTACGAGACGGCGCTATACAACTACGAAGTACATAGTTCGCGGCTGAGGCCCAAGGCTATGTTACCTTTGCTGATTACCGTAACGACTCGCACCGTTCCCCCTAAAGACGACTGGAGCACACACGCGGGCGAAGAATTTCTGTACGTCTGTCGCGGCGCTATCGAGCTTCACACGGAGTTCTACACTCCGACCCGGCTAAATTGCGGTGAAAGCGCGTACTTCGACAGCAAGATGCGTCACTGCTATCGCTCTTTGACCGACGACGACGCACTCATTCTCTCAGTGTGCACCCAAGACCCTACCAGTCAGCAGCCCAAGCTCCCGGAGCAATGCGCGAGCGAGGAATCTCATGACAAATTCCCCCTGCCTGGCCACACTCAATGAATAAATTACAGCCCATCTTGCTCAAGGAGGCAAACTCCCGACACCGACGCCTAGAATATTCACTGGGTCTATCGTGATATATACCTGATGATATTCGGTTAGCATACCCATTCCAAATACCAACTAAAACATGCGGTAATCTGCCACAATCCCATAGGTGAAGCACCATGAAACGACGCGAATTTCTTGCTGGAGCCCTAGTCGCTGGAACCGCCCCGGTTCTCGACACGATGTTCGATCCCGCTTTAGCCGCCGCAAATCCGGCGAGCATAAAGCAAGGCGGCAAAATGCAGGTCAGCTATAAAAACGACCCCGGGACGCTAGACCCAGCCATCGGTTACAATTGGCAAAACTGGCCTATGATCAGGGCCCTATTTAGCAGACTCTTAGGATACCGGCCCGGCACCATTGACATCACGACGGATGCCGCCAAATCATGGCACGTTTCCGCCGATGGCAAAACCTACACAATAGAGATGCGCCGTAACGTCAAATTTCCTGACGGAACGCACGCCACCGCTCATGACGTCAAGTATTCGTTAGAGCGCGTCATTAATCCGAAAACCGCTAGTCCCGCACAAAGTTTCTATGACTCGCTCCAAGGGTATCAAGCCGCGTCCGTGGGTAAATCCGACACAGTTTCCGGCATAGAAGTCGTTAATGACCACGTTATTAGATTTCATTTACATAATCCGGATGCTACTTTCCCTCATATCCTCGCCTTAAACTTTAGCAGCATCGTCAGAAAAACGGACATAGAAAAGTACGGAAAAGATTTTGCTCATCATCCTATCGGAACCGGGCCGTTTTATGTGGAAACCTATAATCCCGGAGAAATCATTTCCTGGAAGAGGAACGAACACTATTTTAATAAGAATCTCCCCTACTTGGATGCTATTGACTTCAAACTTGGTGTGGACCAACTCACCGCTTTCTTTCAACTTATTCGTGGGGAAAACGACCTGTTAGGCGATGGTATTCCGGGCTCCCAGCTCGCACTCGCCAAGTCACGGCCTGACTATAAAAAGTTGATGAACGTGGGTCAGTTGCTTGAGACTAGTTACATCACACTCAATACACAGTTGCCCCCGTTCGATCACGTCGACGTTCGTCGCGCTGTAAACATGGCGATCAACAAGGAACACATTGTAAGGGTTATAAACGGTCGTGGAAAACCCACGAACCAAATTCTTCCGCCTGGGATGCTTGGGTACGATCATTCATATAAGGGGTATCCCTATGATCCGGACCGGGCCAGGAAATTGTTGACAAAGGCCGGATACGGGGAAGGGACCAAGACGGAGCTATTCGCGATGAACACGGCCCCAGAGCCGAAAATAGTTCAGGCGATTCAGGCAGATTTGAAGAAAATTGGCCTTGATGTAGAGTTGCGCCTGCTGAGCCAAGCGCAGGTGGTTTCGATCGCCGGGACCCCCAAAAAAGCGCCTATGGTTTGGTCGGGTGGCTTGGCCTGGGAGGATGATTTCCCCGATCCGTCAGACTTCTATGGCCCTATCCTTGGCTGTGGGAGCGCCATAAAGGGAGGTTGGAATTGGGCCTTCTATTGCAATAAGAAAACCGATGAATTAGCGCACAAGGCGAATATGCTCTACAAAAAGGATGATCAAGCGGCCAGAGGGAAGTTATGGAAAAAAATATTCGCGGACGTTATGGACGATGCACCTTGGGTGCCCGTCTATAACAAGGTTAAATATTCAATGCACTCCGAGAAAATTGCCGGAAAGCCCGGCAACGTCTTTGTGGATCCCGTTGTGCCATTTCTTTACACCTATATGTACGATAAGTCAATCCAGTAAGAGATAGGACAAGAGCCGCCTGAGCACGGAGCGTCTTCGTTACTCCGCTGCTCAGGCGGCTCAATGAACGTGCCGGGCGTCTTTTCCCAGTTTGGTTTGAGCGGCGCGGACGGATAATGCCACTTTGTCGGGGATAGTTGCTGCCGCCCCAAAAGGGCGCAATTCGTGTTCATAAAGCAGTGTGAGCCACCGCTAGGATGGGGGGGCGATGTTGCAGCGCAGGTTGATCCACATCTGCAGCGGCATGGTGCGCTGCACGGGCCCGGTCAGGAACAGCACCACCACGACTTCGTCGAACGGGGTCATGAAGACGAACAAATTGCCCGAGACGACGCCGGCCTTGGGGTGACTACCCCCCCAGGAACAACCGCCCCACTTCCGGATCGTGCAGCAATTCGGTGCCGGGGCCGGCCATGGCCACTTGGCCGGACACCAGCACGTAGCCGATGTCGGCGAACTCCAGCCCTTTCTTGGCATTCTGCTCGACCATGATGATGGTTTTGCCTTCCTGGCGCTGCATGTCGTCAAGAATCTCAAACACCATGTCGATGAAGCGCGGCTCCAGGCCGATGGAGGGCTCGTCCACCAGCAGCACCTCGGGGTCCATGATCAGCGCCCGGGAGATTTCCAGCAGGCGCCGTTCGCCGCCGGAGAGCACGCCGGCGCGCTGGTTGCGGCGCTGGGCGAGACGCTCGTATTTGTCCAGCACGCGGCTGGCGGCTTCCTTGGCCTGGCGCGGGCGGTCGAGGAGAAAACCGCCCATGAGCAGGTTCTCCTCCACGGTCATGTCGGGGAATACCGAGTTGTCCTGCAGGATATAGGCAATGCCGGCGTTCTTGAGCTTGCGGTTGGGATTCATGCGGGTAACGTCTTCGCCGCGCACCTGGACCGAACCGCCGGTAATCCGGGTGAAACCATAAATCGAGTGCAGCACGGTGGACTTGCCTGCGCCGTTGGGCCCGATCAGGCACAGGGACTGGCCGGCGCCCACGCGCAGGTCGATGCCGTGCAGGATCTGCATGCGCCCGTAGCCTGCCACCAAGCCGTTCAGGCTCACCAGCGGTTCGCCCTCGACCAGCGCATCCAGCGCCTGCAGCGAGGGGGGCTCGCGGCCCAATTCGTCGGCCGCGCGCGCCACCTCGTCCACCGACAACACGGTGTCGACGCTGCCGAGCCCATAGCCGGTGGTGCGGCGCCTGCCTTGCGTGCCGTCCATCAGTGCGCCCCCAGATAGGCGTCGATCACGCGCTGATCGTTGCGGATCTCGTCCGGCGGGCCGTCGGCCAGCATCTCACCGTGCGCCAGGCAGTAAATATGCTCGGCCAGGTTCATGATCACGCGCATGTTGTGCTCGATCACCAGCAAGGTGATGCCAAGGTCGGCGTTGGCACGACGCAAGCGTTCGAGCAGGCCGTTGATCAGGGTCGGATTAATGCCGGCGGTGGGTTCGTCGAGCAGCAGCATCTTGGGTTCGTTCATCAGCGCCATGGCGAATTCGAGCAGTTTTTGTTGGCCGAAGGAAAGCTCGCCCGCCGCCAGCCGGCGCTTGCTGTACAGGCCGACAAACTGGAGCAGCTCCTCGGCGTTCTCGCGAACTTGCGCTGAGTCGCGGTTGAACATGCCCAGTATCCCTTCGTCACGGCAGGGCACGCTGATCTGCATGTTTTCCAGACACGTCATCTTGGCGTAGATACGCGTCTGCTGAAACGTGCGCAGCAAGCCCAGACGCGCTATGGCGGGCACCCGCAGATGCGAGATTTCGCGATCCTCGAAGCGAATGGAGCCGCTGTCCAGCGGATGGTAGCCGACGATCGAGTTGAACAACGTGGTCTTGCCCGAGCCATTGGGGCCGATCAGGCCCACGATGGCCCCTTGCGGGACGCTCAGGGAAACGCGCTGGTTCGCCGTCACGCCGCCAAAGGTCTTGGTGACATCGTTCACCACCAATTGCCCGCTCACGCGCTTTCTCCGCGGGCAGACGCACCGGAATCGGGCGCCGCGGACGCATCGTCCCCGCGGCGCTGCCCTTGACGCTGCTGCCACCAGCCGACGATGCCGCGCGGGAAGAACACCACGATCAGGACGATCAACAGACCCATGGCCACCCGCTGCCAGCCCAGCAGATAGACCCAGAAAAGCTGCTGCGTGACGTGAAATATGACGGCGCCGATGACCGGCCCCCAAAGCGTGCCGCGGCCGCCGAGAATGGGCATCAGCACCATCCACACGCCGTAGGTGGCACCGGCAAAGGCCAGGTCGCGCGGATCGATAAAGCCGATCAGGTTGGCTACCGGACCGCCGGCCAGACCCAGGAAAACGGCCGCCACGCACCAGGCGACGGTTTTGTAGCGCGTGGTGCGCAGGCCCATGGCCTCAGCCTTGTCCTCGTCGTCGCGGATGGCGTTGATTGCCAGTCCGAAGCGGCGCGAGTAGAGCCAGCGCACGGTGAGGAACGTGACGATCGCCAGCACGAACAGTACGTAGTAGAAAATGTTGTTATGCAGTTCCACGCTGCCCGGGAAAACCGGTGTGGCCATGCCGGAACCGGCCCCGACGTACTCCCAGCCGGCGAAGATATCGCCCGCGGCCACCGCGATGCCGAGCGTGGCGATGGCGAAATAATGCCCGCGCATGCCGAGCACGATCGGGCCCAACAAGGCTGCCGCCACCAGCGCCACCACGCCGCCGGCCCCCATGCCCACAAACAGACCGGGATAGTAGCCCAGCCCGGCATCACGCTGCACGACCGCGCAGGCGTACACGCCCAGGCCGAAGAAAAACACGTTGCCGAAGGAGTTGTAGCCCATCTGGCCGCCATTCACGTCCCAGGTCAGCGCGAACAGCACCATCAACCACAAAAACGCCAGATCCGCGACATGCGAGGCAAGCAGCCACGGCGCGGCAATGCCCAGCGCCAGGATGGCGAGCATTATCAGCCGTTCGCGGCGGCGCGCGCTCATGCCAGGTAGCGCCGTTGGCGGCGCAGCCGCAAGTTGCGCCATACAAGAATCAACACCAATAGGACGTACACGAACGCGGTCTGATACTCGGCGCCGAGAATGAAACCGGCATAGTTCTCCGCCGCGCCCAGACCCATGGCGGCGAAAACCACGCCCAGCAGATTGCCGAGCCCGGCGACGATCACGATCATGAACGAGCGGATGGTGTAGGTCAGGCCCAGATAGGGCTGGATCACCCAGGTCATGGCCACCAAGCCCCCCGCAGCGGCGCAAATGGCGGCGTTGATGCCGAAGGTGGCGGCATACACGCGGTCGGTGTCGATGCCCAGGATGCGCGCGGCGCGCGCGTTCTGGGACGTGGCGCGAATGGCTTGTCCGAGGCGCGAGCGGCGCATGAACGCGATCAGTGCCCCACCCAGCACCAATGCCGCCACGAAGGCCACCAGCTTGATCTTGGAGATCGAGACGATGCCATTGAATAGGAACCAACTGCCGAGACTGTAGGACACGGAACGCACATCCGAGCCGAACACCTGGTTGAGAAGCTGCTGAAATAAGATGCTGAGGCCGAACGTGGCGAGAATGGAGATAAAAAAGTCGTGATCGACGATGCGGAAGATCACCAGGCGGTAGAGTGCCACGCCCACGAAATACATCACCACCACGGCAATGGGGATGCCGAACAGCGGGCTGACCCCCAGCTTGAACAGATACCAGACGAGGTAGCCACCGATCATCACCAACTCGCCCTGGGCGACGTTGATCACATCCATCACGCCCCACACCAGCGCCATGCCGTAGGCGGCGAGGGCGAAGATGGTGCCCACCATCAGGCCGTTGATGATCAACTGCAGATTAAGGACCGGAATCTGCCCCAGCAGCATCAGGTTAGACATGGGCGCCCTTTAGCAGGTCTGGCCGCAACTCATACTCGCGGGCATTGACTGGCAACGGACCGCGGCACAAAGACAGGCGCGGCCCACCGGCGCTGAAACCGGCGGGCCGCCTAGGGTCTGACTAGCGCTCACTCCACTTGGGCGCCGGGTAGATCACCTTGGAATTGGCCCACTTGCTGGGTGCAACGACCTTGTATTTCTGGTTCTGCACCTGGTACATCACCATGGACTTGGCGATGTTTTTTCCGGTCTTGTCAAACTTGATCGGCCCGTAGAAGGTCATCAGATCCGTCGATGCGATGGCATCGCGCACCTTCTGCGGATCCAGCGAGCCGGCACGCTCGAACGCGTCCGCGAACACCACCACCGAGGCCGCGGATTCGGCAACCTGATAAGGCGGTTTGTAGTTGTATTTCTTCTGCACCGCCTGGGCGAACTTGGCCGGCGTTTTGAACCAGTGCCCGGTATAGCTCAAGCGGCTGTCCCACTGCGACGCGCACAGAGCGTAATTGGCTTTGGCGCCGTATTTCTTGACGATGCCGCCCGCCTTGCAGTGGGTCATGGCCAGCATCGGCACGTAGACCTTTTGCTCGGAGATTTGGTTGATCGCCAGCGGCGCGCCGTGCGAGTGCGCGGACACCGCCAGAATATCCGGCTTGAGGGCCTTTACCTTGGTCAGGGTGGACGTCATGTCGTTGAGGCTGGGCGGCAGTTTGTCATCGATGACGACTTTCATCCCGTACTTCTTGGCGTCGTGCACGACGCCGTCGCGTACATCCTGGGAAAAGTTGTCGTTCTGGGTGACGATCGCGACCTTCAACGAGCTGGGATCCTTGCCCGCTTTCTTGGCCTGCTGAGCCGCCAGCCTGATCGCCGGACGCAGATAATAGTCCGAGGTATTGAGCACCGCGAACAGGTATTTATAGCCGTGCTTGAATAAGCCGCGCGCAGCGCCGTTGCCCTCGACCATGGGCACCTTGTACTTCTCGGTGACCGGCGCAATCGCCTTGGTCAACGCCGAGCCGTAGGGCCCGAGCACGAATTTAACCCCGTCCTGCTTGATCAGCCGCTCAGCGAGCTGGGCACCGCGCGCCGAGGTGGACTCGTCATCGTAGTACTTGACCGCCAGCTTGTAGGTCTTGCCGCCGACCTTGACGCCGCCCATCGAGTTGATCCGCTGGATGGCGAGATTGTAGCCGTCACGGGTGAACTTGCCGTTGGTGGAATATTTGCCGGTCAGCGAAACCACAGCGCCCAATTGAATCGTGTTGCCGTCGGCAGCCGATGCGCTGACCGGCAGCGCCGTCGCGAGCGCCAGCGCGAACGCCGTACCTAATGCAACCCCAAATCGTCTCCTGAACAATCGCATAAGCCGATATCTCCCCTGGTATCTATCTTTATAATTAACCGTTGCACCCATTGTTGGCGGCAACGTTAGACAAGACTAACGCTTGTTGGCCATTCGTGCACGCGTCGGCGGAAAGTGAACTTGATCAGCGTCGAGTCTCAGCAGCCGAACACCGACGCATCACGCAGCTTGCATTCCGACCGGGGCGGTCAGCGACCGGAAGCTGAGGTGGCCGCTCCAGCGCGCCGCACGCGGTGCGCATCAATCTGGAGCGGCGCACTCCCTGGAGCGGCGCACTCCGATGAGCAGTTGCGCGAAGGCCTGAACCGTGTCGTGCGCGTGCTGGGTGCACGCGCCGCCAGCAGCCGGAATAGATAAAAAAAACCCCCGCAGGGGATGCGGGGGCAAGGTGCGAGAAAGGCGCTTGGCCTTTCTGGAGGAGACCTGGTGGACGTGCCGCGCTACGTTGTCGAAGCTGCCTGCACGCCGCCGTCATGTTGCAGTGCAATATAGCGCGGCTTTCCCTCTTTGGTCAATGCCGTCTGGCTATGCAGGCTGCAGCACTCAGGCTGTTGATTGGAACTATAAGCACCCTTGATGGGCTGTGCGTTGATCTTAATCAACAGACAGTACGAAAAGAGCCACAGTTCCATGCGGGGAGCGCCGCCTTGCCGCCGGAAGGGCGGAAGAGGTTATGCAGCGCCCGGGCCCGCCCGCGCAGCGGGACTGCACGCTTACGGGCCCGGCTTGGGGTTGAACGCGGGCAGCCGGTGCCTGGCCGGACACGGCGCGTGGCGATGCTTGACCAGTCCTTTGAGGTAACGCTCGTAGGTGAATTCGGTTTCGTAGGCCTTCCACTCCACGGCCCAGTCGTTCTTGAGGTAGCGGCGCACAAAGCCCTCCACGCCCCAGCGGCGGAACTGGCACACGTGCTCGAGCTCGTGCGCCCACAACTCGTCGTTGCGCGCGTCCTTGGCGTTGCGGAACACCACCACGTCGATCAGCGTGATCGCATCCTTGCGCTTCGTGCCCAGCGCCAGCCCCTGCAGGGTCGGGTCCGTGCTCACCCCCACGCGGTAGCGCACCGCATCGAGAAGCGAGGCGGGGAAGTAGCGCGCCAGCTTGGCGCGCATGCCGGCGGGTATCGGCTGCACGCCTGCGCGCAACGCCTGACGCCGGGACCGGCGCAGCCAAGCGCCCGCCATCTCCACGGCGGCATCGGTGGCGTGCTGCATCCCCTCGGCGGCCACATCGGCGAGCGCGCCGCGGTTGAGCCAGGCGCCCAGCGCCAACAGCGCCGCCAGCACGATGACCGCAGGAATTCGCCCGCGCAGAATGCCCACCGCGCCCTACGAGCCGAAGTGCAGCAGTTGTTCCATCAGGTGCTCGCTATCGAGCGCCTCGCCGGACAGCGCCATGGCCAGCAGCTCGCCGCCCAGCACCTGGGGGGCGATGATGAGGTCGGGGTGCACGCGCTTGATGCGTGCGATGTTGCGCGAGTCGTTGACCACCGCCACCGTCTTGACGTTGTCGGCCAGCTCCTTGGCGGCGAGCACCACGAAAGCGTTCTCCGAATCGTCGTCATCCAGCGCCAGTATCGCCTTGGCGCGGGCGGCGCCGGCGCGCTCCAGTACATCCAGGCTGCTGGCATCGCCCACCACGACGTCAAAGTCCTCGCTTTCGTCCTCCAGCGCCCGGCGCAGGACGAAAGTCACCGCCTGATTGCGCGCCTTGAGCTCCTTGTAGCTGTTACGGGCCAGGGCGGTGTCGCCTACAATGACGTAGTGATTGCTGCGTTCCATAGGTCTTCCCCGGTGGCCCAGCAGCGACTGCATGCGCCGGTTGAGCAGCGGCATCAGCAGCGCGCTGAGCGATGTGGCGAACACGGTGATGCCGAGCAGGATGATCGAGACCACGAACAGCCTGGCTTCCGGCGTTTTCGGACTGATGTCGCCATAGCCCACCGTGGTCATGGTGACTACGGCGAAGTAGAAGGCGGTGACGAAATCGCCGATGCGCGGCGCAAACTGCTGGCCCAGCACAAACGAGCCCACCACGGCGTAGGCCAGCAGCGACAGGATACTGGTGAGCGTAAACAGCGTCGCCGACGCCAGGCTGCTGCGCTGGAAATGGCGAGAGCCCAGCAACAGCGCCGCCAGCAGGATGGCGTTGTAGATGATGAGCGCCGTGCCCGCCCCGCCCGTGTGCGAGAGCAGGAACAGGATCAGGCTCACCGACGTGGCGAAAACGGTGATGGTCCAGGCCAGGCGCGAGCGCGTGAGCAGGCCCAGCGACATGATGAGCAGGAACACCCCGGCCACCACTTTGGGCGCGCCGTGGATGGCGGCCACCATGACCACGCGCGTCGCGGCCACGAAATCGGCCCAGGTCAGATTCAGACCCAGCGCGTGGCGCACTTCCGGCGCCACCTGGATTGCGCCCAGCACCGCCACCGCCACAAACAGCGGCACGTGCGGGAACCAGTAGCGCAGGTAAAGGCGGCGTGCGACGAGGCTGCTGATGCGGCGCAGGCGCTGGCGCAGCCCCACGCCCAGGCGGCGCGAGAGGTCCTCGCTGTCGCTCACGGGGGAGCGGCCCCTATTCCAGCCACGGCAGGTGGTCGAGGTCCACGTTGCCGCCCGACAATATGACGCCGACCCGCTTGCCGGCAAAGCGCTCCGGCGCCTCCATCAGCGCGCCCAGGGCCACCGCCGCGGAGGGCTCGACGACGATCTTCATGCGCTCCCACAGCCGGCGCATGGCAGTGATGATGGTCGACTCGGGCACGGTGACCACGGCGCTCACGCGCTCCTGCAGTATGGGGAAGGTGTGCTGACCGAGCGAGGAGCGCAGCCCGTCGGCGATGGTGCGCGGATCCTCCATGGGAATGATGCGGCCGGCTTTCAGGGAGCGGTAGGCGTCGTCCGCGCCTTGCGGCTCGGCGCCGACCACCGCCGTTTCCTCCATCAGGCTGGTGACCGCGATGGCGGTACCGGCCAGAAGTCCGCCGCCGCCCAGGGGCGCCACCACGGCGTCCAACTCCCCCACCTCCTGCATCAGCTCCAGCGCCGCGGTGCCCTGGCCGGCGATGATGCGCCCGTCGTCGTAAGGCGGGATGAACTCGGCCCCGGTCTCGGCCACCACTTCCTCGAGCGCCGCCTCGCGCGCAGCCAGCGTTGGTGCGCACTCGCGGATGGTCGCCCCGTAGCCGGCCACTGCGTCGCGCTTGATCGGCGGCGCGTTCTCCGGCATCACCACCCAGGCGCGCACCCCGCGGCGCCGGGCGGCCAGCGCCAGCGCCGCGCCGTGATTGCCCGAAGAATGGGTGGCCACGCCGCGCTCGGCCTGCTCCGCCGACAGCAGCAGCACGGCATTGGTGGCGCCGCGCATTTTGAACGCGCCCGTTTTCTGCAGGCTTTCGCACTTAAAGTAGATGTGCGCGCCGCACAGCGCATCCAGCGCCTGAGAAGTCAGCACAGGCGTGCGGTGGATGTGGGGCTGGATGCGCGCGTAGGCGGCGCGGATATCGCTCAGGGTCGGAGCGGGCATGGGACGATCACCGATTTATGCAGACGAAACGCCCCGTATGATAGCGCGGCGGGGCCGGATACGGGGCCCGGCGATGCGGCCGGCGCCGCGCTGCGCGAACGCGCGCAGTAGAATGGAGCATCGCCAACGTGGTTGCCCGATACCGCTGTGCAAAAAACTGCGCCTTGCGTACCGCCGCCGCTGCCGCATCCGCCCCGACGCTGGGCGCTGTTCCTGGATGTGGACGGCACCCTGACCCCGCTCGCCCCCCGCCCCGGCGACGTGGTGCTCGGTGCGGCCGTGATCGAACGCCTGTCGAGTCTGCACACCGCGTTCGAGGATGCACTGGCGGTGATCAGCGGCCGCTCCATACCGGATCTGGACCAGTTGCTTGCGCCGTTGCGCCTCCCGGTTGCGGGGCAGCACGGGGCCGAGCGCCGCGATGCCGAAGGCGGCGTGCACCACGCCGACCCGGATGCCGTCGAAGCGCTCTCCGAGGCGCGCGAAGCGCTGGCGCGCTTTGCCGCCGACAACCCGGGCATCGAGCTCCAGGACAAGCGCCTGACCCTGTCGCTGCACTACCGGCGCGCCCCGCATTGCGCACAGGCCGCGCGGCGCCTGCTGCGGCGCCTGGAGCCCAGTCTCGGGCGGCGCTTCGTCGTGGAAGAGGGCAAGCAGGTGCTGGAGGTGCGAAGCCGCGGCTGCAACAAGGGCAGCGCCATCCGGGCGTTCCTGCAGGAGGCGCCGTTCGGGGGCCGCAGGCCCGTGTTCGCCGGCGACGACCTGACCGACGAGGACGGATTCCGCGCGGTCAACGCGGCGGGCGGCATTTCCATCAAAATCGGCGCCGGTCCCACCCATGCGCGCTACCGGCTGGCGCAGCCTGACGACATGCTGGCGTGGCTCGACACCTGCCTGCAGCAGCTCGATGGATAGCACGACGCCGCAAACGCACCGAACTTGCAGCGCGCCGGCCGCCCTCGGACCCGGGCAGCGCAAACGCATCCGCTTCCCATGCGCGCCGACGCGTGCCCCAGTGAGCGCAGCGCGGCATAATGGGAGTTTGAATGGCAGACATGCGCCCGTCATGGGCGCCGACCACGAGAGAAGTCTATGCCGACCGCGCTGCCGGAACTGACAGGCCAGCTCGCGCTGGCGCTGCTGGCCGGAATGCTGCTCAACCTGACCCCGTGCGTGTTGCCGGCGATTCCGGTCAAAGTGCGCACCATCGTCCATCACTCGGGCAATGCCGCCATGCAGCGCGCCGCGGCGGCGCTCGCCTTCACCGCCGGCTCGCTGCTGTTTTTCCTCGCCCTGGGGTTGGTCACCGCCGGCCTGCACTGGACCTGGGGCACCCTGTTCCAGTCGCGCGGCGTGGTTGCCGCGCTGATCGTGCTGCTGTGCGTGTTCGCCGCGGTGACGTTCTTCGATGCGCCGCTGCCGGTGCCCGGCTTCGCCCAGCAGATGCGCGGGCGCCACCACTTCGAGGCGTTTCTGTCGGGCGCATTCAGCGCGCTGCTTGCGGCCCCGTGCACGGGGCCGTTCCTGGGCGGCGTGCTCGCGTTCGCAATCACCCAGCCCACAGGCGTGATCATCGCCATTTTTCTGGCGGTGGGGCTGGGGCTGGCCCTGCCCTACGTGGTGGTGCTGGCGCGGCCCTCGCTGCTGGACCACCTGCCGCGCGCCGGGGCCTGGTCGCTGCGCGTGCGCCAGGCGCTGGCGCTGGTGCTGCTCGCGGCGGCGGCGTTTTTCGCCCGGGCGCTGGTGCCCGCGGGCCAGGAACGCCTGCTGTGGGCGGCATGGCTGGCGCTGGTCGGGACCTGGCTGGTGGCGGTGCTGCTGCGCGAGCGCTCGTGGTCGGCGCGCGGCGTCGCGCTCGGGTTCTCCGGCCTCGCCGTGGCGGCCGTTCTCATTGCCGGGCCGCTGACGGCGGGCAGCAGCGCGCTGGGCTGGCGGCCCCTGCCGCCGGGCGGTGTGGCGCAGGCGGCCGGGCGGCCGGTGCTGCTGGAATTCACCGCGGCCTGGTGCATCAACTGCCAGGTCCTGGATCGCACGGTCTATGCGCAAAGCTCGGTGGTGCACGCCGCGCACCGCGCCCACCTGGCGGCGTTCAAGGTGGACCTGACCCATCCCCACAAGCGCCTGGAGAAGCTGCTGGTAGGCTATGGCGGCACCGGCCTGCCCTTCGCCGTGGTGCTCAATTCCAAGGGCCATGTGGTGCAGCGCCTGCCGGGGCTGTTCTCCGCTTCCGATCTGGTGCATGCCATACGACAAGCCTCCGGAGGTCAAACGTGACACGATCCACTCTCCTGCGCCGAGCCGGACTGAACCTGCTGCTGGCGGCGGCCTTCGCCTGCACCGTTGCGCTGACCCCGGCCCCCGCGCGTGCCGGCGGGCTGCCGGACTCGGCCAACAAGGTGCATATCCAGGCCTGGTTTCCCGCCCCGGTCGCCAACGACGGCACGCGCGCCCTGGCGGTGCGACTGCGGCTCGCGTCCGGCTGGCACGTCAACGCCCACCCGGCATCGCTCGACTCGCTCATTCCCACCACGCTGCACGCCCGCGCCGGCGGCTCCGCGGTCAAGCTGCATACCCGCTACCCGCCGGGGGTGAAAAGCGGGATCACGCTCGGCAACACGCCGATCAAGGTGTACGGCAACAACACCACCCTGAACGCCACCCTGCCGCCTTCGGCGGTGGCGGCGGCCAAGGCGGCCGGCGCGTTGTCGGTCAGCGTGCGCGTGCAGTCGTGCAGCAACCGCGGCATCTGCCTGCCCCCGGCGACCGTGCACACGCGCCTGCCCTGGCACCAGGCCGGGTAAGCTCCGCGGCTGCCGGCAACAAGCACGATGCGCGCGGCCGACTCGGCCGCGCGCAGGCCGCCGCGACCTGAAAAACGCTAGCGAGGGCTCCGCCATGCAGACGCAGGAAAAGGCTTTCCCGGTATCGTGGGATCAACTGCACCGCGACGCGCGCGCGCTGGCGTGGCGGCTGTCCGGCCAGCACAGTTGGAAGGCGATCGTGTGCGTGACGCGCGGCGGGCTGGTGCCGGCCGCCGTGGTGGCGCGCGAGCTCGGCATCCGTCTGATCGAGACCGTCTGCGTGGTCTCCTATCACGACTACCAGACGCAAGGGGAGACCGAGGTGCTGAAGACCGTGAGCGAGCGCATCCTGTCGATGGATGCCGAAGGCGAGCCCAGCGTGCTCATCGTCGACGACCTGGTGGACACGGGCCGCACCGCCGCCGTGGTGCGGCGCATGCTGCCCAACGCGCATCTGGCCACGGTGTACGCCAAGCCTGCCGGGCTGGAGATGGTCGACACCTTTGTCACCGAAGTGTCCCAGGACACCTGGATCTATTTCCCCTGGGACACCAGCCTGCAATTCACGCCGCCCATCCGGGACGGGCATACACAACCGTAGAGGCCGTCGAACAGCCGGTTATCGTTGCTCGCGACGGCTCCTAACCCGTTTGCTCGCCGGCGAAGGCCAGCCGCGCCGCCGCCAGATCCCACAGCGAGCAGCCCACGCTCTTGAACAGCACCGGACCGGCGGGCTTGGCGTCGAGCGCCAGCGCCTGCTGCAGCGTACGCGCCCGGTCCCAGTCGAAGCGCCCGGCGCGCTGCGCCTGAATCAGGTCGCCCGCCTCTTCGCGCGCGCCCTCCAGCGTGTCGACAAAGACCGTGCTGCCGGCGATCAAAGCCGGCGACAGCTCCGCCATCTCCGGGTTGAACGCGCCCACGGCGGCAACGAAGGCATCCTCAGGCAGGGTGTCGGGCAGCACCGGCTCGCGGCTGGTCGTGGTGGTCGCGATCAGGCGCGCATCACCCAGGGCCGCCTGCGGTGAGTCGACCACCGTCGCCGTCAGCCCGCGCTCGCGCGCGTAAGCGCCCAGCCGCTCCGCCCGTTCCCGGGTCCGCGAGGCAATGAAAACCGTGTCCACGCCCAAGCCTTCATGGAAGGCTTCCAAATGCGCCCGGGCCTGGGCGCCGGCGCCGACGATCAGCAGCGGCGAGGCGGGTTGCGGCGCGAGGCACTGGGCGGCCAGCAGCGAGACAGCCGCGGTGCGCCGCGCCGACACGGTGGCGCCGTCGAGCTGGCCGTAACGAACACCCGTGCGCGCGTCCATGACGACCATCTCCCCCTGAATGGTCGGCAGGTCCCGCTCCACGTTGTGCGGATGCACCGTGACCAGTTTGGTCATGGCGATGTCGTCGTCCGCCGCGGGCATGAGCAGCAGCGTCCCCGCCTGGGGCAGACCCAGCGCCGTGCGCACCGGGGCGTTTGCCCTGCCCTGTCGCAGCACCTCCGCCACGGCTTGCGCCAGTCCGGCATAGTCCAACCGCGCACGGGTCTGGTCGGTATCCAGGATTTGCATCGTTTCCCCCTGATCGTTGGCAACGGCCGTTCAGTGTACCCGAGCGGATCCCGCCGCGGCGCCCGCAGCTACCACCCCGAGGGGGCGCCGTCTTCGACGAAGATGGCGCCGGGGCCCGCGACGCGCCCCTCGAACACGCCGCCGATGATGCCCGCGGGGGCGGCGCGATCGCCGTGACGCACGGCGTTGCACGGGATCGCGCCCCGGCCATCTGCTATTCTGAGCGCACCCGCCCGCTCATGCGGGCGATCAACCCATAAACGGAGGAGTTCGACCTCATGCGATTGCTACGCTATGGCCCCCAAGGGACGGAAAAGCCCGGTTTGATGGATGCCCAGGGCGGCATCCGGGATCTGTCCGGCACCATCGACGACATCGGTCCGGACACGCTCGACGATGCCTCTCTGGAGCGACTGCGCAAGATCGATCCGCAGACCCTGCCCGGCGTGGATGCCGGGGTGCGCATCGGCCCGTGCGTGGGCCGGGTGGGCAAACTCATCGCCATCGGCCTCAACTACGCGGATCACGCCCGCGAGTCGGGCATGGACCTGCCCAGCGAGCCGGTGGTGTTCACGAAGGCCACCAGCTCCATCTGCGGGCCCAACGACGACGTCATGATCCCGCGCGGCTCCGAGAAGACCGACTGGGAAGTGGAGTTGGGCGTGGTTATCGGGCGGCGCGCCAACTACGTCAGCGAGGCAGAGGCCCTGAATCATGTTGCCGGCTACTGCGTGATCAACGATGTCTCCGAGCGCAGCTTCCAGGCCGAGCGCGGCGGCCAGTGGGTCAAGGGCAAGAGCGCGGACACCTTCGCGCCCATGGGGCCGTGGCTGGTCACGCGCGACGAAGTGGCCGATCCGCAAAAGCTGGATCTGTGGCTGGAAGTGGACGCCGTGCGCCAGCAGGACGGCAACACCGACACCATGATCTTCGGCGTCCCCACGCTGGTCAGCTATCTGAGCCAATTCATGAGCCTGATGCCGGGCGACGTGATCACCACCGGCACCCCGCCCGGCGTGGGCATGGGCCACAAGCCGCCGATCTACCTCAAGCCCGGCAACGTGATGCGCCTGAGCGTACAGGGTCTGGGCGAGCAGCAGCAGCGCGTGATCGCCACGCCGTAGCGGCACATGACGACGCGCATCGCGTTCCCGGGCACCGGTCTGATGGGCCTCCCGATGGCGGCCGATCTGCTCCAGGCGGGCTTCGAGCTGACCGTACGGAACCGTTCTCCGGAGGAGGCCGCGCCGCTGGTCGAGGCCTGAGCCCGCCAGGCGTCCACGCCCGAGCAGGCAGTAAAGGACCAGGACGTGGTGGTCGGCATGCTGCTGAACGGGGCGGCGGTCGAGGAAGTGCTCTTGGCGCGGGACGTGCTGGCGGCGCTGCCGCCCGGCGCACTGGTGATCGACATGAGCTCGATCCCGCCGCAATCGGCGCTCGGCAGCTCGCTCGCGACGGTTCTCAACAGCTTCTGAGGCGGCGCCGCGCTCCGGGGGCGGGCCGCCTTACTTCATGTTGATCGTGCGGTACTTCTCCACCAGGGAGGGTGGCACGGGACTGGCGTCGTTGCCCCAGCTCTGGCGAATGTAGGTCGCCAGAGCGGCCACCTGCTTGTCGTTCAGGATCTGCGCGAACGGGGGCATGGAGAACGGCCGCGGGTTGCCCTGCGTAGGCGCCTCAAACCCGCCCTGCAGAATCATGCGGATGGGATCCACGGGATTGCGGGCGATGATGGCCCCGTTGTCCTTCAGGGGCGGATAAATGCTCTTGACGCCCTCGCCGCCGGGCTGATGGCACTCGGAGCAATGCCGCGCGTACAGGTGCTGGCCCATGCTGTACAGAATCTGGCGCTGCTCCTTGGACAGCTCCTGGTGATCCGGCGGTTCCGGTTCGTCTTTCGCCGGCAGCGACTTCAGATAGGTCGCGATCGCGTCCAGATCCTTGTCGTTCAGGTATTGCAGACTATCGTGAACCACGTCGCTCATGGGGCCGAAGGTGGCGTTCTTGGCCGAGATGCCGGTCTTGAGCAACTGCACGATCTCCTGCTTGCTCCACCCGCCCACGCCGTAGCGCTGATTGGACGTCAGGTTGGGCGCGTACCAGTTCTGCACCGGAATCGCCCCGCCGGCCAGGTAGTCGCCCTCCTTCTTGGCGCCCAGGAAGTTGTGATCGGTGTGGCAGGCCCCGCAGTGACCCAGCCCCTGCACCAGGTAGGCGCCCCGGTTCCACTCCTTGGAGTGCTTGGGATTGGGCTTGTACGTGCCCGGGTGAAAGAACAGCAGACGCCACCCGATCAGCGCCTGCCGGATATTGAACGGGAATTCCATCTCGTTCTGGGGCGGCTGATAGTGCACCGGCTTCAGCGAGCGCAGGTATGCCCAGATCGCCTTGGCGTCGGAACGCTTGATATGGGTGTACGAGGGATACGGGAATGCGGGGTAGAGATAATGGCCGCCCAGCACGCCGCCCGGCGCGACCCCATCATGCAGCGCATTGTAGAAATCGTCAAAGCTCCACTGGCCGATGCCGTACTCGTTGTCGGGCGTGATGTTGGGCGTATAGAGGGTGCCGAAGGGCGTCGGCAGGGCATAGCCGCCCGCGAAGCGCTTGCCGCCGGGCGCCGTGTGGCAGGCGATACAGTCGCCGGCGCGCGCCAGGTACTCGCCCTTCTTGATCAACTGCTGCTGACTTTTGGCGCTGCCGGACGCCGTGGCGCCGGTCGCAGCGGCAGCCGGCAACGCGAGCACCCAAGCCGCAATCAGCACAGGAAGGGCTGTCAACAGTCGCTTCATCACGTTCACCCGTTCAACATCCTTGACCGACGATCGTCTCACCGACCCCACGCGCCGTTGGGGAATTCATAGACACGGGACTCCACCGGCGGCCTCGGCTGCTGGTAGCCCGGTTTGAGCAAGGACACGTGAGACTGGCCCGGCGGACGCAGCGTGGCCAGGTAAGCATCGAGCGCCCGGATGTCCTGCTGGCTGAGATCGCTCGCCACCCAGCGCATGACATCGCCCTTGGGCCCGCGCGTGCCCGCGGCCCAGCCGCCCAACTGGGCGTCGATATAGGCGATGGGCTGGCCGAGCAGGTCGGGTATGTAGGGCGGGGTCCCCCGCAGATCGGGCCCGTGGCATGCCTCGCAGGCGGGCACCCCGGTGCGCCAGTTCCCCTGATTGGTGAGCTGGCGGCCCAGCACGATCAGCGCGGGGTTAAAGGTGTTTTGGGCCACCGGCGGATAGGGCGGATTCTGCTCGCTGAAGTACTGCGCGATCTCGTGCAGATAGTCGTCGGGCAGGCGGTTGGCCATGTACTGCATCACCGGGTAGGCGCGGATGCCCTCCCGGAACTCACGCAGTTGGCGGAAAAGATAGCCGGCGTGCTGGCCGCCCAGACGCGGATAGAAATCCTGCTGCCCGCCGCCCCCTTGCTCGCCGTGGCAGGCCGTGCACGCCTTGATGCGCTGCTTGAGCGTATTGGGGACACTCGCCGCCAGCGCGGACGACGCTGCACCCGCAGCCAGGAGGCCCAAGGCCAAGATCGTCACAATCCGTCGCATCAGATGTAGACCCTTGCGATGACAGCAGATACACGCCCGGACAGCTACCGATCCGGAGGAATCAGCAGGAGGCACTGCGATTGGCGCAGACAGGAGACGAAACAGCCAAGCAAAGCCCCGGTGCGCAGCCGCGAGATTATCGCACCGGTAGCGTGTATTGCAAAATCAGGGGTTCATCCGCGGCGGCCGGAAAAAGGATTTTTTCTTTCGCCCGCAGATAATTAACGTTTTCTATGCAAAAGCGGTCAGCCCTTGCTTTGTGCACATAAGGGCGCACCCCTCGGGCCGGCGCCCGAGGCGGCGCCAAGACGCCGCTCGGGGCCGGAATCCGGCCTCTTCCCAGACGCTTAACGCATGCACAACACGACTTTTCCGGGGTGCGAGGCGGCCTCAGCCCGCCATCCCGGTTGCATCGTGCACGTCGAAAGAAAGGCCGCACGCCGGCATGTCGATCGGCGTGTAGAAGTTATCCGGCAGATGGGGGAAATAATTGACGCCGGCTTTGAGATCGTCGGTGCCCACCGCGGGCAGCGGGATGGCGATGTCCTGGGGAACCTTGTGCCCGCGCAGCAGCTCGATGGCCACCGCCAGCGCCACCGCCGACAGCGACGGCGATTGGCCGATGGAGAGCATGGGGAAGTGGCGCTGTGCGGCCAGCTTGCGGAATCCGTTCTCCGCCTCGCCCGCCATGGGCGGAATGGACAAGCCGGCATCGTCGAGCGCGCGCACCACGCCCACGTCTCCGCCCTGGCACCAAATACCGTCGAAGGCGCCGTTGGCGGCGACGGCATTGGCCGTCACCTGTTGGGCGGTGTCGTTGTTCCAGTCGCCGAATACCTCCACGGTTTTAATACCCGAATGCTGCTCGAAAACGTCGGTTCCCCCTTCGGTGCGCTGGTCGTCGACGAAAGTGCCCCTCACGCCGCGCACCATCAACACCGTACCCTCGCCATGCATCTGCTTGACCAGAAACTGCGCCCAGCGGCGCCCGATCTCGTATTGGTTTTCGTTGACGGTCACCGATTTCGGTGTGGTCACCGTGTTGTCGAACGACACCACCAGCACGCCGGACTTGACGGCCTTGTCGATCGCTCCGTCGAGCCCGGAAGGCGAGGCGGCGTCCACCAAAATGGCATCCATGCCGGCGAGCACCATCTGGTTGATGTGCGCGATCTGCGCGGAGACGTCGTTGCCCGCGCTCAGGGCATGGAAGTCGGCCAGATAGCGCTTCACATGCGCGCGCTTTGCATACGAGCGCGCGATGTGCAGCATCTCGGAGCGCCAAGTGTTGCCGTCGTAGGAGTTGCTCAAACCGATTTTGTACGGCGGTTTTTTCGCAGGCCACGAAATCTTCTGCGTTTTGGCATCCCAGGGACGGAAGCACGCTTGCAGCGAGGGCTCGTCCGCCCATAGCCGGTGACCGGCCCCGTCAAGCAGCCACGCGCCTGCCGCGGCGCCCGCCGCCAGCTCCAGAAAACGTCTCCTCCGCATTACGCGCCTCCTCCTCTCTCCTCAAAAGAGTGCGGCCCCTTGGCGGCCGCCCCGCAGCACTTGTCGTGAACGCCGTTGCGGGCGCACCTCCCGGCGCGGGCGTTCTTTCTTTAGTGTTCTTGTGTGCAGGGCCGGGCGGCATTTTCGCGCCTGCCCAAGCCCGCTTTCGCGTTTTTCAGCCGACGTTAACCCCGCCCCGGCAGGCGGTCAAGACGCGATAGCCGGAGGCTGACGGGCCTCACCCGCCGGGTCCCAGAGGATCCGTCTCGCGGGCCTCGGCCGGCAGGTCTTGATCGAGATGCAGCCACGGCAAGCGGCTCTCACACCAGATATGACGCGTCGCCGGCATATCCTGCGGGCGGTCCAGGGTGGCCACCGTGACATCCACATACGCCGCGGCATCCTGATCGAACACTAGCTGAGCGCCGCAGGTCGGACAGAAAAGCCGCCGTGCGCCGGCGCTGGAGCGATAAGCCGCCGCCGCGTCCGTGAGCCAGCGAAAAGCGGGCCTGGCCACGGTCAGCCAGGTGGTGACGATGCCGCCGCTTGCGCGCCGGCACATGCCGCAGTGGCAATGCGCCACGTCCTCCACCGCCCCGTCAATGGAATATCGGCACGCACCGCACAGGCACCCGCCCGTCCAAGCCATCACCCGATCTCCGTCAAACAAGCCACGTAGCGCCGAGCATAGCACCCCGCGGCTTTACCGGGCCGCGGCGGCAATCGGTACAATGGGCGCTCGTACCATCGCGCGACGCCCGCACGTCGTATGCCGCGTCGCCCCCCGCAGGAGCCCTGCATGTCATCCGCGCCCGCCGTTCGTCTCCACCCCAAGGACAACGTGGTCATCGCCCGCACCCCCCTGCTCCCCGGCGCCGAGATCGAGCCGGGGCACGTCACTGTGCGCGACACGGTACGCGCCGCGCACAAAATCGCCGCCACCGACATCGCCGCCGGCGAGCCGGTGCGCCGCTACGGACAGATCATCGGCTTCGCTTCCGCCCCCATACGCGCCGGCGAGCACGTGCACGTGCACAACCTCTCCATGGGCGAGCTGGAGCTCGACTACGCCTTCTGCCAGGACGCGCAGCCCACCGCGTACGCGGACGAACCCGCCACCTTCCAGGGCTACCTGCGCGACGACGGCCGCGCGGCCACGCGCAATTACGTGGCGGTGATCGGCAGCGTCAACTGCTCGGCCACGGTGGTGCACCACGTGGCGGACGCCTTCCGCCTCTCCGGCGAGCTGCAGGACTACGCCAACGTGGACGGGGTGGTGGCGATCGCGCACGGACTGGGCTGCGGCATGGCCGATAAGGGCCTGGGCTTTGACGTGCTGGAGCGCGTGCTCGCCGGCTACGCGCGCCACGCCAACTTCGGCGCCGTGGTGCTGGTGGGGCTGGGCTGCGAGGTCATGCAGCTCAACACCTTGCTCACCGACTCGGGCCTGCGGCGCGGCGACAAGCTCGCTGCCATGACCATCCAGGGCACCGGCGGCACGCGCAAGACCATCGAGCGCGCCCGCGGCCAGATCCGCGAGATGCTGCCCGACGTCAACCGCGCCGAACGCCAGCCGATCGCCGCCTCCGAGCTGTGCCTGGCACTGCAGTGCGGCGGCTCGGACGGCTACTCCGGCATCACCGCCAACCCCGCCCTGGGCGCCGCCGTGGACCGATTGGTGCGCCACGGCGGCGGCGCCATCCTGTCCGAGACGCCGGAGATCTACGGCGCCGAGCACCTGCTGACGCGCCGCGCCGTGAGCCGCGAGGTGGGCGAAAAGCTGGTGCAGCGCATCCGCTGGTGGGAGGAGCACACGCGCCGACTGGGCGCCGAGATGAACAACAATCCCTCGCCCGGCAACAAGGCCGGCGGCATCACCACCATTATCGAAAAGTCGCTGGGCGCGGTGGCCAAGGGCGGCACCACCAACCTGGTGGACGTCTACGAGTACGCCCAGCCGGTCACCCGGCGCGGCTTCGTGTTCATGGACAGCCCCGGCTACGACCCGGTCTCGGCCACCGGCCAGGTGGCGGCCGGCGCCAACCTGCTGTGCTTCACCACCGGGCGCGGCTCCGCGTTCGGCTGCAAGCCGGTCCCGTCCATCAAGCTCGCCACCAATTCGCGCCTGTACGAGCACCAGACCGAGGACATGGACCTCAACTGCGGCGACATCGCCGCCGGCGGCGAGACCGTGGACGCCTGCGGCGAGCGCATCTTTCAGAAGATCCTCGCGGTCGCCTCCGGCGAAAAGACCAAGAGCGAGGACTTCGGTTACGGCGATCACGAGTTCGTGCCCTGGCAACTGGGCGCCACCATGTGAGGCGATGGCTACGAGACCGGGCCTGAAACCAGCGCCAGCGCCTCCACGTGGTGGGTCTGAGGAAAGAAGTCGAACGGTAGGAGCCGCTCCACCCTGAAGCCGTGCGCGCACAGCCTCTCCAAGTCGCGCGCCAGCGTACCGGCGCTGCACGACAGATAAGCCAGCCGTTGCGGGCGGCAATCCCGCGCTATCCAATCCAGCACCGCCGGCTCCAGCCCGGTACGCGGCGGGTTGGCGTAGAGCAGGCGCCGGCCCGCTCCTGCGGCAAAGGCGCGAAGCTGCGGCAGACGCGTGGCGCAGTGACCCAAAAGCACGCTGGCGGCCGGGACGTTATCGGCGGCACACGCCGCGGCCTCGCGCGATGACTCCACACCCAACGTTTGCGCACGGCGTGCAATCCAGCGGTGCAGACTCGCCCCCGCGCCGCAATAGAGGTCAATGACCCAAGCCTCGGGGCCCGGAGCGAGAAACGCCTCCGCCTCATCCAGCGCCGCACCATGCAGCCCCGGCAGCACTTGCTGAAATGCGCCGACGCTGTACCACAGGCCGTCACCGCCGTGCGAGCGCGCCTGGCCCCACAACAGGCGCCATTCGCGCTTGGCGAACACCCGGCGTCCCGCCGCCGGGTTGAGGTGAAGCCACAGCCCGTCCATGCCGCAGGCGTCCAGCGTGGGCATCAAATCGCGCACCCAGGCCACATCGTCAATCGCCCGCGCCTTGACCACCAGCGCCGCCTGACGGCCCGACTGGGCGTAAAAGGCGAACGGCAAGCGCGCGGCATCGGGCAAGACCGCGGTCAGCGCGCCCACCATGGCGCGCGTGCGCGGCGAATGCACGGGGCAATACGGGATGTCGACGACCTCGCCGCGCCGGCGCAGACCCAACCGCCACCGCCCGGCCGCCCATTCGGCCGTCAGCGTGACCTTGTCCCGGTACGCCCAGCGCTCGGCCGGCGGCGGAGCCCGCAAAGCCTCCAGGCGGTCGGCCCAGGGCGCCAAAGCGCGCGCCAGCCATGCGCTTTTGCGCGCCCCGCTTTGCGCGGCGCTCAGCTCGCGATGGCGGCAACCCGGGCACGCGGGCTCACACCCCTCGGGCAGTGCCGGAAAGGCGCCGCTCATAACCGCACCGTGCGTTGACGGCGGTCAAACAAGGGCGGTTCGCAACCAGTTAGCCTGTCGTCGAGGTACAGCAAAGAGCATGGCGCAGCATGTCGGCACAAGCCCGCGTCAAAGTATGGGACCCTTTCGTCCGCCTGTTCCACTGGTCCCTGGTCGCCGCGTTCTTCGTGGCGTACTTCACCGAGGAAGATCAGCTCCAGCCCCACGTCGTCGCCGGCTACGTGGTGGGGGCGCTGATCATCGCGCGCCTGGCGTGGGGGGTCGTCGGAACCCGCCATGCCCGCTTCACCGACTTCGTGCGCGGACCCGGCAAGGACCCTTGCCTACCTCGGGCGCATGCTGAGCGGCCGCGCGCGGCGCTACCTGGGACACAATCCGGCCGGGGGCGCCATGATCGTGACCCTGCTGCTGGCATTGGCGGCCACCGTGGTCACCGGGCTGGTCATTTACGGGGCCGACAAGGGGCTTGGTCCGCTGGCCCCGTGGCTCGCCGGGCAGGAGGAACTGGGGGAGTCGCTGGAAGAGGCGCACGACTTCCTCGCCAACTTCACGCTTTTCCTGGTCCTGCTGCATGTCGGCGGCGTTGTCGCGGGCAGCTTCATGCACCGTGAGAATCTGGTCAGGGCCATGGTCACCGGCTATAAGCGCGCAGCCGAACCGCAAGCGGGGGCATCCACGACGAGCGGTGCGGGACGCGGTAGCGGGACGCGGTAGCGGGACGCGGTAGCGGGTAGGCGCGCTAGCCGGCGGCGCGTCAGGCGGCGCACCAGAAATCCCCGCCCTCGTGCCGCCCGCGGCGGCGCATGGCCTCGCGGATGCGCCCGCGCGCGCCGCGCGAGCCCGCCGCGGCGATGAAAACGGCGTCGCGATAAGCAGCCACGGCCCGCTCCAGCGTGAGCACCGGCCGGCCGCGCTTGCGCCCGCCCACGCGGCGCGGGTTCACGTCGACGAACGCCGCCACGCCGGCCCCGGCCTGCTCCAGCGCGTCGCACAGCCTGGCCGCGGTCGCGCCGGCACCCAGCAACACGGCGTGCCGTGCCCGCAGCACCGTGCACGCCAGGTAATGCGCTTTGGCCTGCAGAAACCGCCCGCCGGTATAACGCTGGTCGACGCGCGACGTGCGCGCGTCGTGGTCGCGCCAGCGCAGCCAGATGCCCTCGGGCTTGCCCATGCCGATGCCGGCGGCGAACGCGCGCAGCCACAAATCGTAGTCCTCGGCCCACGGCACGTCCCGATAGCCGCCCAGCCGATTAAACAGGTCGCGGTGCATCATCGCCGTGGGATGCGGAATGGGGCTTTCCACGAAGATCTCGCGCGCGATCGCCTGCGGCGTGCGCAGCCCGTTGATCCAGGCCTGGTAATGGCGATAGCCGCCCCACGGGCGTCCGTCCTCGCGGAAGATATCGACGCCCGTGCCGCAGATGCCGACTCCCGGTTGGTCCCGGAGATAGGCGAGCTGCGCCTGCAGACGCCCCGGCAGGGCTTCGTCGTCGGCGTCCATGCGCGCCAGCCAGGCACCCCGCGCCGCCGCCGCGGCGGCGTTCAGGGCATCGACCAGGCCGCGGCCGGGATTGGCCAGCCGGCGCAGGCGCGCATCGGCCGGCAGCGCGGCCACGGCCCCGTCGCTGGAACCGTCATCCACCAGCACGAGCTCAACGCGCACGCCCGGCTGCCGCAGAATGCTCTCCACGGCCGGTCGCAGCCAGCGGCCGCCGTTTCGCACCGGCATGAGAACGGAGATCAGTTCGTCCACCGGCCCTCGTTACAATGAGTCAGTCAATCCGCAAACCAGAGGCAGGCGACCATGAGCGTTCAACCCATCGCCATCGTCACCGGCGGCAACCGCGGCCTGGGACTGGAAACCGCGCGCCAGCTCGGCCAACTCGGTTATCACGTTGTCATCACCAGCCGCGACCCGCAGCGCGGCGAGCAGGCGTTGTCCACCCTCAGAGCGGGCGGCGCGTCGGCCGACATGCAAGCGCTGGATGTGACCCGCGACGAGGACGCCAGTGCCCTGGCGCGCTGGGCGGCGGAAAAACACGGCGCCGTCGACGCACTAGTCAACAACGCCGGCATTATGGCCGAATCCGGGCGCAACCCGCCCGAGCGCTCGTCGGATCCGTTGCAGGTGGCGCCGGCCACGGTGATGCAGGCGTTCGACGTCAATACGGTCGGCGCCCTGCGCGTGATCCAGGCGCTGGCGCCCCATATCCGCCGCCATGGGCGCATCGTCAACGTTTCCTCCGGCTTGGGCGCGCTGCACGACATGGGTGCGGGTTATCTCGGCTACCGGGCGTCCAAGGCCGCGCTCAACGCGCTTACCCGGGTGATGGCGCACGCGCTCGCGGACCGCGGCGTGCTGGTCAACGCCGTTTGCCCGGGCTGGGTGCGCACCGACCTGGGCGGGACCAACGCCGTGCGCTCGGTGGAGCAGGGCGCCGCCGGCATCGTGTGGGCGGCGACCCTGCCCGAGAACGGGCCCAGCGGCGGTTTCTTCCGCGACGGCGAGCCCATCCTGTGGTGAAGGCGCGCCGCCGCGGCCCCGTCATGCTGCCTGCCGCGCGCTTTGGCGGATGAGCCGCCAGAGGGTTTCCGTGGTGGCCGGCATGTCCACGTGGCGCACACCGAATTCGCCGAGCGCATCCACGAGGGCATTGATGATCGCCGGCGGAGCGCCGATCGCACCCGCCTCGCCGGCGCCTTTCATGCCCAGCGCATTGGTGGTGCACGGCACCTCGTTGAACTCGATCTGTATGGGCGGCATGTTGTCCGCGCGCGGCATGGTGTAGTCGGTGAAACTGCCGGTCAGAAGCTGGCCGGACTCGGCGTCGAACACGCAGCGTTCGAGCAGCGCCTGGCCCAGACCCTGGGCGATGCCGCCGTGGATCTGCCCCGCCACCAGGCGCGGGTTGACCACCTTGCCGAAGTCATCCACCACCGAGTAGTTGAGCACTTGCACCACGCCGGTATCGGCGTCGACCTCCAGTTCGCACACGTGCGTGCCGTTGGGATAGGTGAACGCCGGCGGCGCCCAGCGCTCGCTCTCATCGAAGCTCGGCCCGCCGTCCGCGGGGGCCGCCGCCTCGGCCACGGCTTTGAAGCTCACCGCGCGGTCGGTGCCGACGATGCGGAAAGAACCGTCGTCGAACTCCACATCGCCCGCGGCCGCCTCCAAAAGTTCCGCCGCCTTCTCCTTGGCCTTTTCAACCACTTTGCCGGCGGCGCCGGCGGTGGCGGCGCCGCCCACGGGCACCGAGCGCGAGCCCATCGTGCCCTTGCCGAAGCGCACGCGGTCGGAATCGCCCTGCACCACGGTGACTTCCTCGAACGCCACCCCCAGGCGGTCGGCCAGAATCTGGCGGAAAGCGGTCTCATGGCCCTGGCCGTTGTTCTGAGTCCCCACGAACAGGGTCACGCGGCCGTCGCGCGCCATCTGGATGCGCGCCTCTTCGGGGAATCCGCCGGCGCAGCGCTCGATGTAGGCGGACAGGCCGATGCCGCGCAGCTTGCCCCGGCTGCGCGCCGCCTGGCGCCGCGCCTCGAAACCGGCCCAGTCCGCGAGCTCCAGCGCATCGTCCAGGTTCTGGGCGAAGTCGCCGGAATCGTAGGTCACGCCCATGGCCGTGGTGTAGGGCATCTGCTCCGGCTTGATGAAGTTGCGCCGGCGGATCTCGTCGGGCCCGAGACCCGTCTCGCGTGCCGCCGCGTCCACCAGGCGTTCGATGGCGTAGGCGGCCTCCGGGCGGCCCGCGCCGCGGTAAGCATCGACCGGATTGGTATGGGTGAACACCCCGCGCACGCGCGCGTGCGCAGCCGCAATGGCGTACGAGCCGACCAGCATGGGCGTGGCCGCTCCGGTGGGAATGAGCGGGCCGAAATTGGACAGGTAAGCGCCCATGTTGGCCACCGTATTCACGCGCACGCCCAGGAAATGCGCCTGCTCGTCCAGCGCCAGGGCGATGCGGGTGCGGTTGTCGCGGCCGTGGTCGTCGCTGACGAAGGCCTCGCCGCGCTCGGCGATCCACTTCACCGGTGCACCCAGCTTGCGGGCGGCGTGCATCACCAGCACGTATTCGGGGTAGAGAAAGATCTTCATCCCGAAGCCGCCGCCCACGTCCGGGCAAAGGACGTGAATCTGCTCCTCGGGCACCTGGAAGATGTGCTCGGCCAGCGTCTGGCGCAGATTGTGCACGCCCTGGCAGGAGACGTGCAGCACCAGCCGGCCGCTGTCCGGCTCCACCGCGCCGATGGCGCCGCGGGTCTCCATCGGATTGGCGACGATGCGGTTGTTGACCAGATCGAGCTCCACCACGCGCGCGGCGCGCTGGAACGCCTGATCCACGGCCGCGGCGTCGCCCGTGTCCCAGTCGAAGCAGACATTGTCGGGGGCGGCGTCGGGCCAGACCGGTTCGGCGCCGGATTCCATCGCGGCGGCGGGGTCGGTTGTCGCCGCCAGCATGTCGTAGTCCACCAGCACCTGGTCGGCCGCCTCCTCGGCCTGGTGGCGCGACTCGGCGACAATGAAAGCGACCGGATCGCCCACGTGGCGCACACGCTGGTGCGCGAGCGCCGGGCGCGGCGGGGTGACCAGCGGCTTGCCGTTGCTCTGGGTCAGGTTATGCAGGCACGGCAGGTGGCCCACGCCGTCCGCCTCCAGGTCCTGCGCGGTATAGACAGCGCGCACGCCCGGCGCCTCGCGCGCGCCCTCCACATCGAGGCTTTTGATGCGCGCGTGGGCATGTGGCGAGCGCACCACCCAGCCATAGAGCTGGCCCTCCAGGTTGACGTCGTCGATGTAGCGACCCTGGCCCGTAAGCAGGCGCTGATCCTCGAAACGCGTTGCCGGCTGACCCACACCGAACTTCTGCATGGTGCCCTCCTTGGGGGAAAATGGCGCGGAGACCGCGGGCTATAGCGGCCTGCGCGTGAACCTCGGGATGCGATAACGTTAGCATAGAAACTATCTGTCCGAGCACCGCCCGGCGCTCACCCGCCGGCACCCTTCCCGGAGACTGCGATGAGCGATGAACGGAATCTGCACGCGTTGACGCACGCCGCGCCGGTGGTGATTTTTCGCTCGCCGGTCACCGACCTTGCCGGGCTGGACCGCCTGCTCGACCAAAGCGGCGGGCGTTGGCGCGATGTGGAACTGGGCATGGGCGACGCGGCCAACCGGGAGCTCTTTCAGGCACTCAAGGCGATGACCGGCCATCCCACCCTGCCGCAGGTGTTCATCGACGGCGAATTCGCCGGCGGCATCGAGTCGGCGCGCTCGCGCCTGTCCGGGCCTTCGGCCCCGGACGCACGCCCGGCGCGCCTGCCGGCCACCGCGCTGCTCGCAGGCTACGGCGGCCTGATCCCTTTCGCCGGCCTCGCCGCTTGGCTGTGGCTGCACACGCCGGCAGCGGCCGGCCATGTGCTCGCCGTTTATGCGGCTGTCATTCTGTCTTTCGTGGGCGCGGTACACTGGGGATGGGCGCTTGGCGGACATGCGGAGCGGCAGCGCTATGCGTGGAGCGTGGTGCCCGCGCTGGCGGGCTGGATAGGCGCTTCGCTGCCGCCGGGGATCGCGCTGCCGCTGCTGGCCGCGAGCCTGGCGTTCGTCTGGTACCAGGAACGCCGCGGCTTCGCAGACGGCCTCAGCGCCGGCTACCTGCGGCTTCGAACGCATCTGACCGCGGGCGCCGTGGTCGCGCTGGCCGCTGCCTGGGTCGCTTTGCTGGTGCGCGCTTAAGCGGGCGCGCAGTGCGCCTTAACATCTTTCCGACACTTAACTGTTGCAGCCGCTTCTCACGAGGAGGAACGCCATGGGTGACACCGCGCAACTCACCGCCAGCGACGGTCACAAGCTAGCCGCCTACCGCGCCGCGCCGCCCGGCCAGGCCAAGGGCGGCCTGGTGATCGCGCAGGAGATTTTCGGCATCAACGGCCACATCCGCCGCGTCTGCGACCGCTACGCCGCGGACGGCTTCGAGGTCGTCGCGCCGGCGTTGTTCGACCGCATCGAGCACGGCGTCGAGCTCGACTACAGCGATGCCTCCATCCAGAAGGGGCGCGCCCTGCGCGGCCAGCTCAAGGACGACGACCTGGTGCGCGACGTGAGCGCCGCGGCCGCCTCGCTGCAGGCCGCACGCGCCGCCGTTGTCGGCTACTGCTTCGGCGGCTACGTGGCGTGGGTCGCCGCCGGCCAGGTGGACGGCCTGAGCGCGGCCGTGTGCTACTACGGCGGCGGCATCGCCGGCAAGAAGGCGCTCCAGCCCCAGTGCCCGGTGCAGATGCATTTCGGCGACCGCGACGGCGCCATCCCGCTGTCCGACGTGGCCGCGATCCAGGCCGAGCACCCCAAGATCCCCATTTTCGTCTACGACGGCGCCGGCCACGGCTTCTGCTGCGACGAGCGCGCCAGCTTCGACGCCGACGCCTGCGAGCGCGCGCGCCGGCGCACGCTGGCCTTCCTCGACGACCACCTGGGCTGAGCCGCCATGGACACCGACTGGCAATCCGAAAAACGCACGGCCAGCGTGCTGGGCAAGCGCATGGCCTACGTCGAGCGCGGCGACGGCCCTGCCGTCGTCTTCCTGCACGGCAACCCCACGTCGTCCTATCTGTGGCGCAACGTCATGCCGCACCTGCAAGGCCAGGCACGCTGCATCGCGCCCGACCTGATCGGCATGGGCGACTCCGACAAGCTGGATCAGCCCGGCCCGGGCAGCTACCGCTTCGTCGAGCACCGGCGTTACCTGGACGCGCTGCTGGAACAGCTTGCCCTGGGCGACGACGTCACCCTGGTGATACACGACTGGGGCTCGGCGCTGGGCTTCGACTGGGCGCGCCGCCACCCCGAACGCGTGCGCGGCATCGCCTACATGGAGGCCATCGTGATGCCGGTGACGTGGGCGCAGTGGCCCGAGTCCATCCGGCCCCTTTTCCAGGGCTTTCGCTCCCAGGCGGGCGAGGACATGGCGCTCAGGAAAAACGTGTTCGTGGAGCGCGTGCTGCCGGGCTCCATCCTGCGCCGGCTCTCGGACGAGGAGATGGCGGAATACCGCCGTCCCTTTGCGCGCGAAGGCGAGGACCGGCGGCCCACGCTGACCTGGCCGCGCGAGATCCCGATCGACGGCGAGCCGGCCGACGTGGCCGCCATCGTGCAGGCCTACGCGGACTGGCTGAAGGCCAGCCCGCTGCCCAAGCTCTTCGTCAACGCCGAGCCCGGGGCCATCCTCACCGGCGCCATGCGCGAGTTCTGCCGCACCTGGCCCCACCAGCGGGAGGTGACCGTGCGCGGCAGCCACTTCATTCAGGAGGACTCGCCCGACGAGATCGGGCGCGCCGTCGCCGACTGGCACCGCGGGCTGGGTTGAGCGGGCCGCGCGCGAGCTAACCCGGCTTGCGCGCGACGGCCAGGATGATCGGGTAGTCGTGCTCGCGCTCGTCCGCGCCCACCTTGTGCACCACGTGCGCGGTGCTGAGGCGCACGTCCGTCAGCCCGGCCCCGCGCAGCCAGCGCTCCAGGTCCGTGCGCTCGAAGCCGTGGTGGGCGATGCCCGGCTTGTCCGGGCCGTGGAAGGTGCCGTCCTCGGCTTCCAGATCGGCCAGCGCCACGCGCCCGCCGGGGGCAAGCATGGCGGCCAGACGCCGGAACAGGCCGGCGACGTCCTCGATATGGTGCAGTGTCATGCTGCTGAAGATGAGATCGAACGGGCCGGCCGGCGCGTCCGCTGACACGTCCGCCTGCAGCGTATCCACGTTGTCCAGACCCAGCTCGGCGCGTTTTTGCTCCAGCACGGTCAGCATCCCGGGGGCGCTGTCCGCCGCGGTGACGTGGGCCACGCTGGAAGCCAGCAGCGCGGTCACCAGCCCCGTGCCGCAACCGAACTCCAGGGCGCGCTCGTCGCCGCGCAGGTCCAGCGCCTCCAGCATGGCGCGCGCCACCGCCTGTGCGGTCTCCACGCGGCCCGCGTGCTCATCCCACGAGGCGGCGATTTCGTTGAAGCGCTCGATATTGCGCTGCGAATGGCTTGATGCGCTCATGTTGTCTCCAGTGCTGTGTGCCCGATGGCGTGCGTGGCGTCAAAGCGCGGCCCGGCGTCGGTGCCCGCCTCGAATCCGGCGACAAAGGCCGCCAGCGCCGGTGCGCGCGCGGCCTCGGCACGGTAGACCAGATGGGTGGCCATGGCCGCAAAGCGTTTGGGCAGAGCCGTGATGCTCAGGCGAAAGCGGTCCCGGTGCCGGCTCACGGCGCTGCGCGGCAGCGCCGTGACGCCCATACCCGCGGCAACACAGCCGAGAATACCGTCCAGCGTGCCGAACTCCATGATACGCCCGCGGTGCCCCCCGTTCGAGGCCAGATAGCGCTCGAGCTGGCGCCGATAGGAGCAGCCGGCGCGAAACACCACCAGCGTGCAGTCGCCGAGAGCGCCGCCGCGCGGCGGCGCCTCGGCGCCCGGCCCCACCAATACCAGCTCCTCGCGGTAGGCCGGCACCGCGGTCAGGCGCGCATCGACATCCCCGGCGATAAACGCCGCGTCCAGTGTGCCCGCCAGCACGCCCGCCTCCAGCTCTGCGCTGGGCCCGGTCTGCAGGCTCAACCCCACCTCGGGAAAGGCGCGGCAGAATTCCGTCAGCAGCCCCGGCAGGCGCACCGCCGCCGTGGTCTCCATGGAGCCCAGCCGCAAAGGGCCGTTCGGGCGGCGCGCGGCGCTGCGGATCTCCGCCAGCCCTTCGTCGTGCAGGGCGCACAAGCGCACAGCATAGTCCTGCAGGCGGCGCCCGGCCCAGGTGAGCGAGACACGCCGGCCGCGGCGGTCGAACAGCGGCGCACCGAGCTCGCCCTCCAGCTTCTGTACGTGGCTGGTGACGTTGGACTGGACGGTGTGCATGCGTTCGGCCGCGCGCGAGAAGCTCGCGTTCTCGGCCGCGGCGAGAAAAAGCCTCAGTGATCTCAGCTCCATCGCTTTGATCTCTTTTGGAGATATTAATAATCAATTTAAATCGTTCGACGCGATAACGGCAAGCACGCATAATGCAGGCGTGGATAGTTTCGGCCGGAGCACACCATGACGGCGCAGCGCTCACCCTGGAGCCTGGGGCTGGCCGGCGCCTGCGCCACGCTCATCGGCATCGGTCTGGCCCGCTTCGCATACACGCCCATGATCCCGGCGCTGGTGCAGGCGCACTGGTTCAGCGCCTCGGCCGCCAACTACCTGGGCGCCGCCAACCTGTTCGGCTACCTGCTGGGCGCGGTGAGCGCGCACGGCCTGTCCGAGCGCTGGGGCACGCGCCGCGTCATGGGCGCGAGCCTACTGCTCACGATCGTAAGCTTTTTCGCCTGCGCCGAGCCCTGGGGCCTGGGCTGGTATCTGGCGTGGCGCGGCCTGGCGGGCGTTACCGGCGCGGTGCTCATGGTGGTCGCCGCGCCGTCGGCGCTGGCGCGCGTCGATGCCCGGCACCGCCCGCGCGTCTCCGCCCTGGTGTTCACCGGCATCGGCGTGGGAGTCATCTTCGCCGGCACCGTGGTGCCGTGGCTGGCGCAGCGCAGCGTCGCCACCGCGTGGATCGCGCTGGGCGCGCTGGCGGCGGCGCTGGCCCTGGCCTCGTGGCCGGTGTGGCGCAGCCTGGCGCCGCTGGAATCGGAGACACAAAACAGCCGGCGCATCAGCCGCGCCATGCCGGTCCTCGCCGTCAGCCTGCTGGTGGCCGTGTACACGTTCGACGCCATCGGCTTTGTGCCGCACACGGTATTCTGGGTCGACTTCATCGCGCGCCAGCTCGGGCGCGGCCTCGCTGCCGGCGGCCATGACTGGACGCTGTTCGGCGTGGGCGCGGCCTGCGGGCCCCTGCTGGCCGGCGCGCTCGCCGCGCGCACCGGCTTTCGCGGCGGGCTGCTGGCGGCGGTGACGGTCAAGGCCGCCGCCGTCGCCCTGCCGCTGGCGAGCGTAACCGCTTCGGCGCTGGCGGCCTCGTCGCTCGCGGTCGGCGCGCTGGTGCCGGGCGTGGTCGCCCTGTCCTCGGGCTGCGTGGCGGAACTGGTGCCGGCGGCGCGCCAGAAGCAGGTGTGGGGCTGGATGACCACCATGTTCGCCTTGGCGCAGACCGTCGCCGGCTACGGCATGAGCTGGCTTTACGACCAGATCGGCACCTACCTGCCGCTGTTCGCCATCGGTGCCGGATCGCTGCTGCTGGGCGCGCTCTGCGCCCTCGCCCTGGTGAGTATCTCGACCCTGGCGCCGGTGCGCGTGCGCTGAGGCCCGCCCCTTGAACAGCGCGCCGGCCGGCCGCATGTAGAGAGATCTGGCGCCCGGCGGCGCGGCCTGCCGGGCCGTGATCCTGTCCCCGCGCCCGCCAGCGACCACATCCACAGTTACCGGGAGAACGACAACGATCATGGAAACGACACGCTTTGGACAAACCGACCTCACCGTTTCGCGCATCGGCCTCGGCACCTGGGCCATCGGCGGCTGGAAGTGGGGCGGCACCGATGAGCGCCGCTCGATCGACACCATCCACGCGGCCATCGACAAGGGCATCAGCGTCATCGATTCCGCTGCGGTCTACGGCATGGGCCGCTCCGAGGAGATCGTGGGCAAGGCGCTCGCCAGCGGCGGACGCCGCGACAACGTGGCGCTCGCGACCAAGGGCGGGCTGCAGTGGGACGACGCCGGCAATATCCGCCGCAACGCCAGCCGCGCGCATATCGAACAGGACGTGGAAGACTCGCTCAGGCGTCTGCAGACCGATCGCATCGACATCTACCAGGTGCACTGGCCCGATCCCGGTACGCCCATGGAAGAGACGGCGCGCGCCATGGAAAGCCTGTACCGCAGCGGCAAAATCCGCGCCATCGGCGTGAGCAACTTCTCCCCCGAGCAGATGGACGCTTTCCGCGAGGTCGCCCCTCTGCACTCCTGCCAGCCGCCCTATAACCTGTTCGAGCGCAGCGCGGAGCAGGACGTGCTGGCGTACTGCCGCCGCGCCGGGCTCGCCACGCTCACCTACGGCGCGCTGTGCCGCGGCCTGCTCTCGGGCAAGATGAGCCGGGAGCGCACGTTCCAGGGCGACGACCTGCGCCAGGACGACCCCAAGTTTCAGCCGCCGCGCCTGGATCAGTATCTGGCGGCGGTGGCGACGCTGGACAAGCTGGCGCGCGAGCGCTTCGGCAAAAACGTGCTGGCGCTCGCGCTTCGCTGGGTTCTGGACCAGCCCGGCGTCACCTTGGCGTTGTGGGGCGCGCGCCGCCCCGATCAGTTGGACCCGGTTGCGGACATCGACGGCTGGCATCTGGACGACGACGCCATGCGCACCATCGACGACATCCTGGCCGAGCACGTGACCGACCCGGTCGGCCCGGAATTCATGGCACCGCCGGCCCAGGCCTGATCCGCCGGCGCCGCTCCCTATACACGCACACCGGCCACAACGCCGGCGGCGCCACCGTTCAAAAAAGGACAAACGCTCATGAGCAATTACCTGGAACGATCCGATCTTGCCGAGCTGCGCACGGCCCTGGTCGAGCGCCGAACGGCGCTGCTGGAGGAAATCCGCGGCCAGCTCGACAATACCGGGGAGGCGAGCTATGCGGAACTCGCCGGACAACTGCGCGACCTGGGAGACGAGGCGGCGGCCGATGTGTTGCTCGACACCCGTCTCGCCGACATCGAACGCGACGTGCGCGAGGTCGAAGCCATCCGCGACGCGCTCACGCGCATCGACCAGGGCGGCTACGGCGTGTGCATAGACTGCGGCGAGGACATTGCCCTGGAGCGGCTCAAGGCCCAGCCCACGGCGCAGCGCTGCATACGCTGCCAGGAAATCTGGGAGCGCACGCACGCCGACGAGCACCCGCGCGAGCTTTGAGAAGCTGTTGAAGAGCCGTCGCGAGCGAAGGCAGTTCGTGGTCGCCCGGAGCGCAGAAACCGCAGTGTATGGATCAATACATGAGGATTTCGAGCACTGGACGGCCGCGAAATGCCGAGCGCAGTAGGTTATTAAACAGCTTCGGAGGCGGGAGCTGCCGCCGCCTCGCCTCGCTCAGCCGTCCAGCCCCGCCTCGTCCGCCTCCACGACCTCCGGCTCGCGAGCGGCGTCGGCCATCCACGCGCGCACATGGGGGTCGTCCATCACCGTGGCCGCATAGTCCGCGGCCGCGCCCGCAAGCGTTTCTCCGTAAGTGCGAAAACGCGACGCCACCGGCGCGAACATGGCGTCCGCCACCGAAAACTCGCCGTATAGCCAAGGACCGGTCTGCCCGAAACGCTCGCGGCATTCGCCCCACAGGGCGGTGATGCGTGCTATGTCCCGCGCCAGCGCGGGCGCGCGCGCCACTGTGCGGCCCTGCGCCCGGCAGTTCATGGGCATTTGCGCGCGCAGAGCCGCGAAGCCGGCGTGCATTTCCGCGCTCGCCGAGCGCGCGTGCGCCCTTGCGGCCTGGTCGGCCGGCCACAGGCCGCCGCCCGCAAAGACCTCGTTCACATACTCGGCGATGGCCAGGGAGTCCCATACCGTACGCCCGCCGTGCAGCAGCACCGGCACGCGCCGGGTTGGAGAATAGCGCCCGATTTCGGCGTGGAAGCGCGGCGTGTCCAGCGGCAGGCGCTCCACGTCGAACGCCGCCCCGCTCTTGGCCAACGCGAGCCAGGCGCGCAGCGACCACGAGGAATAGTTGCGGTTACCGATGACCAGCAGCGGCTTGTCCATGGCCTGTCTCCGCGATGCCGGCGTTCAGTCGCCCCAGGGCAGCATGCCCACCAGCACGCTGTCGCGCTCGATGAGGTGGTGATAAAGCGCCGCCAGCGCATGGAAGCCGCCGAGCACCAAAATGCACCAGGCGATGAAGCCATGCACGTCCCCTAGCAACTCACCGATTTCCTTGTGCGTGCCCAGCACCGGCGGAATGTGCGCAACGCCGAAGAAGGAGACCGCGTGACCGCCCAGCTCCACGAGCGACAAACCCAGCGCCGGCTCCAGCACGATCAGCCCGAACAGTGCCCAGTGCACCCAGAGCGAGAGTTTGCGCTGCCAGCCCTTGATGTCGTCGTGCTCGGGCCGGCGGTTGATGACCAGCGCCCACAGCACGAAAAAGACCGCGACCGCGAGCAGCGTCAACCCGAAAGATTCGTGCAGCACCAGCACGAACGAGCGCAGCGCCGAACCGTGCGGAAAAGTCCCCCGCAGCCAGCCCAGGCATAGCTGCACCACGACGACGGCGATCACCGCCGCGTGCGTCACCCTCGTCACCCGGCCGAAACCGGCCCTCGAATCCATCAGCCGCATGCCCACATCCCTCTCGCAAAGAACGGGTCCACAGGCGCGCCCGCGCGATCGCGGGCTCGACAGCCCCGTCGCCCTGCTACAAAAAGATCCAGCGCGCCCCTCACCGGAGCGGGGATTTTAGCGTGCGGAATTGAAATGAGCGTAAAAATTTGTAACCGCGCCGCTTCAGGCGACGCCCAGGATGCAGGCGCGCACACGCCGCTCGGGGTCGGGCAAGAGGGGAAACTGGCGGAAATGGCTCTCGAACTGGTCGATCAGCCAGTCGGGATCCTTGCACAAATCCTTGCGCACATCCTTGAGCAACAGCGGCTTCTGCCGCCTGGGCTCGCTGAGCCGCTCAAACCAGACCGGGCGAATCACGTCCAGCCAGCGCGCGGCCACCGCGTCCCAATCCGGCTGGCGCTTGACCGGCGGCGAGCGCAGCATGCGCCGGAGCGCGTCCAAATGATCGACAGCGGTCTGCCGCTCCTGGCGGCCGGCGTGCGCCAGTGCCTTATCGAGGCATAGCCGCATCTCATCGAGCGCGCGCTGTTTTTTGCGCGACAAAAGCGCGCGCTCTGCCTCCGGCAGCCGTTTCAAGAAGCGCCCCAACACACGCGACGCGTTGTCATCCAGGGGTAGGTCTTCGAGATGGCCGCTCAAGCGCTCGCGCAACGCGTCGACGACCTCGCTCAACGCTGTCACGGGCGCACCCCTGGCGCTCGGCATCAGCACCCAGCGCGGCGCCCCGAAGGTACCGGCGCTCAGGCAGAAAAACGCCCACGGCGAGGCGGCGCGCACCAGACTCACGCGCGAGAGCACGCGCGCCCCTACCTTCCGGTAATGTTCGTAGGTTTCCGAGTCCACCAGGGCCCGCGGCCCTGTCACCAGGGATCGTACCGGCGAGAAAGCGTCGTCGATCCCGTCCCAAGGCTCGGCCTCGCTGCGCTCGAACTCCTCGATCATCTCCTGCGCGCGGACCGGCGTGTGGCGCTGCGCCTGCAAGTTCTCCGGCAGCGGCAGATTGGAGCCAAGCAGGCTGTCCACGGTGTCGTAGCGCTCGATGAAGCGCTCATCGGATGACAATGCAAACTCCGGTGCATCGTCCGGCCACCAGACTTCAATCGATTCGTGCGGGCTGTCCATGCGGTCGACACGGCCCGCGCGCTGCTCGGCGATGCGCACCACCGAGGGCATATCCAGGTGCACCAACGCCGCCGCCTGCTGCAAATTCACGCCTTCCGAGACGCTGTCCGAGCACAGGCCAATAACGCCGTGCGCCTGCGAGCCCTGGGCGAAGACGCGCAGCAGTTCGTCGCGGTCCGACCCGCGGTCGCCCCACGCCAGCAAGGCACGCGCACTCTGGGCACCGTTCAGATGCCCTCGTATCACGGCGAGCGTGATCGGACGGCTGTCGAAGGCCAGCGTCAAGCCATGCCGGCGCGACAGGCGCCCCAGGAGGCTAGCCTTTTTCGCCTCGCGCTGGTCTCTCAGTCGTTTCGCCAACTCCGCGATACGCGCGTAGCGCGCGGCGTCTTCCTCACACGCCCGGCGGTGCGCTGCCGGCTCGCTCAGCCAATCCGGCAAAGCGAGCGCGAGCCGGTTCTCGGGCGGATGACCGGCGCGGCGCTCGAGCTGGCCCTTCATATCGCCGGTTTCGTCTTTCTTGAAATCGTCGATACCGAAGGCGCCCAGCGCCGCCCGGGTGCCCAGCGCGTGCTCCACCAGCGCGGCCCGCGAAGAGCGCAGCGAAGACATCACCATATAGCGCGCGAGCTTGGCAGCGGAGACCAGGCGCCCCTGCAGATACTTCTCCTCGCTCACCCCCTGCTTTTCCAGCACGGCGGGCATTTCGATGGGCCGTATGAAATGGGTGATGCCGCGCAGCTCGTCGGCCAGCGCCCGGATCTCCTGCGCGATCGCGCGATCGGATTCCGGCTCGTCCAGGGTATAGACGCGCGCCTGGTGTTTGGGGAAGCGGCAGGGGCGGCCCTGCGCGTCCGTGTAGTGGTCGGGCTCGCGGTCGATCAGGCGGTTGAGCACGCGCTTGGTGCGGCGCACGGTAAATTTCTGGATCTCACCGCGCAGTTGCCTGAGTTCCGCCTCGGTCAACGTGCGGCTCAGGCGGCGCACCCCGAGCATTTTCTTGAAGGCCGCCAGCGTCGTGGGCTCCAGGTTATCCGCCCCCAGGGTGTCGGCGATGCGCAGCAAGTCCACCACGCTGCGGTTGATCGGCGTGGCCGTGAGCATGATCACGTGATCGGCCATGTTGCGCAGCAAATGCTGGCTGCGGTTGGATTTCATGTTGAGGAAGTTGTGGCCCTCGTCCACGCATAAAATCTGCGCGCGCTTGAGGGCTTCCAGCGTGAGCTCGTGGCGCTTGCTGCGCCCCTGGCTCAAATGGCCCTGGGAATAGACATCCAGATTGACGCCGGCGTAATTCGACTCGCGCTTCCAGTTATTCCACACGTTCGGCGGGCACACCATGAGCGCGTTGCCGCGGCGCATGCGGCCGCGCCGCAGGATATCGTCGCGCACGGCGCCGATGAGATACACGCCCATGCGCGTCTTGCCCGCGCCGGTGGCGTCGGCGATGAGCACGCTGTCCTGACTGGACAGCACCGCCAGCGCCTGCGCAATGCCCTGACGCTGGGACGGCCACAGCTTGCCGGCCTCGCCCAGGTAGTCTTCGCGCAGATAGTCCCGCGCCCAGTCGCCTTCCAGCATTTCCGCGCTTGCCCGCGCCAACGCCTCGCGCCAGGAGACCACGCGCAACAGTTTTTGCAGCAGCGCGATGAGCGCATCGCGATAATTGCGCCCCAGCCGCCAGTAGTTCTCGGCGATCTGCCACAGCTCTTTGAAACGCGCCGCATCCTGCTTGCGCGCGAAGCGCGCGTTCGCCTCGAACTGGCGCGTCAGGCCCGGTTCGGTGAAGTTGCTCGAACCCAGCGTGGCGGCCTGTTCGCCGCAATAAATCTTGGCATGCAGCGGATGCGGGCGCGCCACATAGCGAGCCTGCACGACGCCCGACTGCAGCAGCTCGATGGCCCGGATCACCGCCGCCGAACGGTCGAGCGAGATGCCTTGCGCCAGCCAATAGCGTTCCGCTGCGGCGGTGAAGTGGTCGTCGGCGAGGCGGTATTCCTCGCGGCGGGAATCGAACGGCTCGTGGCCGAACAGCAGGCGCAGTGTGCCCGGCCCCGCGTGCTCGCGGTGCCATGCGCACATCAAGTCGATGAGCCGGTCGAGGGAGGCGTAACCCGCCACCGCCAGCGGCGCGGCGGATTCCAGCAGATCGCGCCACACCAGGTTTTCGACCTTGTGCCCGCCCGCGTTGAGCGGGAAACGTTCCGGTTTGGGCCAGCTCAGCGCGGCGCCGGCCTGCTCCTGCTCGTCGCCGGCGAAGAGATCGACGCTGAGATCGGCGCGCTCGGCCATGGGCTATACGGCGTGGGTCACCACCGTCTCCTCGCCCAGCATGTCGATGACGTTCACCGCCTCCGTGGCGCCAGGGCGCGGCGCCCGCAGCTCGTAGCGCCCGTCGACCAAATCGCTCTTTTTCTCCGGCACTGCGGCAGGCCTTCGCTCACGACTCGATCAGAAACTCCTCGAAGAAGTCGAGGGTGCGCGCCCAGGCGCGGTTGGTGGCGTCGGCGTCGTAGCGGTCCCAGGTTTCGTTGCCGAAGGCGTGATCGGCATCGTAGCGGAAGAACTCGTAGTCCACGCCGCCGTCTTTGAGCCGCTGCTCCACCTCGTCCACGCGCTCGGGCGCGACCATCTGGTCTTTGAGGCCGAAGTGGCCTTGCAGGGGGACGGCGATCTTGCTCACGTCGCCGGCCTCGTCGGGGGGTAGGCCGTACCAGGTGACCGCGGCGTCCAGCCCCGGCGCGTGCATGGCCGCGATCACGGACAGGGCGCCGCCCATGCAAAAGCCGACCACGCCGACCTTGGCGCTGCTCAACTTCAGGTGCTGGACGGCGCCGGTGATGTCCTGGCGCGCGGCGTCGCCGAAGTCGAGCGCGGTCATCTTGTGCTCGGCCTCGGCTTCGTCCAGGGCCACCTCGCCGCGGTAGAGATCCGGCACCAGCACGCGGTAGCCGGCCTGCACCAGGCGGCCGGCGACGCCGACGATCTGGGCGTTGAGGCCCCACCATTCCTGGATCACCACCACGCCCGGCGCGTCGGCGCCGGCCGCCGGCTCGTGGTAATAGGCCGGACAGGTGGTGCCGTCCGGGCGCGAAAAATTGGCATTCGCTGTCATGACAGCTCCTTGCAACCTCTAGGGAATTCGGTGGCAGGGATGCGGGCGCCAGGCCCGCGCGTCCCTTCGGGCAATGCTGAAAAGCCGCCTGGCCGGCAGCCTTTCCCGACACCCTTCAGTCTAAGCCGGCGGCGGCCTAAAGCACCACCTCGAAGCCTTCGAACTGCGGCGGGCCGAGATAGATGCCCTTGGCGCCGCCGGCCCCGCCGTGCGCCTTGCGGAACGCCTCGGAGCGCGTCCAGTCCTCGAAGGCCTGGCGCGAGACCCATTCGGAGTGCGAGGCGTACAGGGTGTGGTCGTCGTGGGTGGGCCCGCGCAGCAGGTTGAACGACTTGAAGCCGGGCACCGATTCGAGGTGGGTCTCGCGTTCGCGCCAGATCTGCTCGAACTCCGGCTCGTGCCCCAGCGCGATTTTGAAGCGGTTCATGGCGATGAACATGCGGCCTCCGGTGGTTCGGTGGTGGAAAAGTTCACTCGTCGGCGTTGAAGCTTTGGATGATGTAGCCGCCGGATTTTTCGTCGGCCTGCAGCGTGAGCAGCCCGCGCGACTGGGCCTCCTCCAGCAACTGGCCGAAGCTGCGGAAGCCGTGGTAGCCCTCGCTAAAGCCGGGCTTGCGCCGCTTGAGGGCCTGCTTGACCATCGAGCCCCACACTTTGTCTTCCTCGCCGCGCTCCTCGAACAAGTCCTCGACCGTCTCCAGCACCAGATCCAGCGCCTCCTGGCGTTTGCTGTCCTCGGCCTTGGCCGCGCCCTTCTTGCCGCCGGACTTGGGTGCGGCCTTGCGCTTGCGCCGGCCGGTCTTTTCGGCCTCGCGCACCAGGTCGTCGTAGAAGATGAACTCGTCGCAGTTGGCAATGAGCAGATCGGAGGTGGAGCTTTTCACGCCCACGCCGATGACCAGTTTGTTGTTCTCGCGCAACTTGCTGACCAGCGGCGAGAAGTCGGAGTCGCCGCTGACGACGACGAACGTGTCCACGTGCGCTTTGGTATAGCAAAGATCCAGCGCGTCCACCACCAGGCGGATATCCGCCGAGTTCTTGCCCGACTGGCGGATATGCGGAATCTCGATGAGCTCAAAGGCGGCCTCGTGCATGGGAGGCTTGAACTCCTTGTAGCGCTCCCAGTCGCAGTACGCTTTCTTAACCACGATGTTGCCCTTGAGCAGCAGGCGCTCCAGCACCTTGCCGATGTCGAAGGCGCTGTAGTTGGCGTCGCGCACGCCGAGCGCGATATTTTCGAAGTCGCAGAAAATGGCCATGCTGTGGGTAGCGTTGCGGTCGGCCATGGGCTGTCCTTGTGCTCGGTGCGGGCGGGCGATCGCCGCGGCGCGGGATGCGCATAGTGTGGCACACACCGGGCGGGGCTCGCCCTCCTGCGCCGCAGCCGCTTCCCGTCCCAGACGGCGACACGCTACCCTGATCGTCTGATCCACGACCGCCAGCGCCCATGCTCGACCGATTCCGACTGGCCTACCGCCTGGAGCTGAGCGAGGGACGCGTGCGCGTCGCCATCGGCCGCGCGCCGCCGTCTTTTGTCGCGGCGGTGGCGGACGTGGCCCGCCTGCACCGGATTCGCGCCGGGCGCATCGACTGTGTAGGCGAAGGCAAACGCGCGCGCCTGCGCTTTTCGCACGGCTTCCCCGAGCGCGGCCGCCAGGCGATCCGCAACGTGTGGACCCCGCCCAGCGCGCCCGGCCCCGGCGGCGGCCGGCGCGCCCAAGGCTGAAGCCCGCTTTTTTCCCGACGCCGCCCGCGTTAACGTTGCTCTCTTTGCGGCGCGCCCCAATCGAGTCCGGAGGAGACGATTCATGGCTAACGACATATTGCGCACCACGATCGCGGGCAGCCTGCCCAAACCCGCCTGGCTGGCGGAGCCCGAGAAGCTCTGGGCGCCCTGGAAGCTAGAGGGCCATTTGCTCACCGAGGGCCAGCATGACGCGGTGCGCCTGGCGTTGCGCGACCAGGAGAAAGGGGGTATCGACATCGTCGGCGACGGCGAGCAGTCGCGCCAGCACTTCGTGACCACCTTCATCGAGAACCTGGACGGCATCGATTTCGAGAAGCGCCGCACCGTGCGCATCCGCGACCGCTACGACGCCGACGTGCCGGTGGTAGCGGGTGCGGTGGCGCGCAAGCGTCCGGTCTATGCCGACGCCGCGCGCTTTTTGCGCAGCCAGACAGAACAGCCCATCAAGTTCACCCTACCCGGGCCCATGACCATGGTGGACACGCTCTACGACGACCACTACGGCAGCCGCGAGAAGCTGGCCTGGGCCTTCGCCGGCATTCTCAACGAAGAGGCGCGCGAGCTGGTCGCCGCCGGCGTGGACGTGGTGCAGTTCGACGAGCCCGCGTTCAACGTGTTCTTCGATGAGGTGCGCAACTGGGGCGTCAAGACGCTGGAACGCGCCGCCGAGGGGCTGGATTGCACCAAGGCCGTGCACATCTGCTACGGCTACGGCATCAAGGCCAACATCGACTGGAAGAACTCCCTCGGCTCGGAATGGCGCCAGTACGAGGAGATTTTCCCGCTGCTTCAGGCCTCGAGCATCGATCAGGTGTCGCTGGAATGCCAGAACTCGCACGTGCCCATTGATCTCATCGGCCTGCTCAAAGGCAAGGACGTCCTCGTGGGCGCCATCGACGTGGCGACCGATCAGGTGGAAACGCCCGAGGAAGTGGCAGCCACGCTGCGCAAGGCGCTGGAGTTCGTGGCGCCCGACAAGCTCTACCCCTGCACCAACTGCGGCATGGTGCCGCTGAGCCGGGACGTGGCGCGGCGCAAGCTCGCCGCCCTGGGGGCCGGTGCAGCGCTGGTGCGCGCCGAACTCTCGGCGTAGACAAAACAGCCGGCGGCGGTCGGGTGAGACCGCTGCCGGCTGCCGCATCCCGCCGTCCCGGGCGGTTCGACCTACTTGACGAAAGCCTTGAAGGCGTCGTCCACCGGCGTGTCAGCCAGATGGTTGGTGTAGTTGCTCATCACCTTCTGGGCCAGGCCAAGGATGATTTCCAGCAGTTGCTGGCGGCCATAGCCGGCGCCATGGAAGCGCGCCAGTTCCCGATCCGACAGCACACCGCGGTTGCGCACCAGCGCCAGCGTGGTGTCGTGCAATACCTGCAGCTTCTCCGTGGGCATGGTCTCACGGTTGCGCAACGCCTCGTTGAGCGCCGTGTCCACTTTCATCGACTTGGCGATAGCGCTGTGCGCGGGCACGCAGTAGTGACAGCCGTGCTCCACATTGATGGTCTGCCAGACCACGGTCTTTTCCTCGGCGGTGAACGAGGTTTTCAGGAACTGGTCGTGCAGGAACTGGTAGCCGGCCAGCAGCGTCGGCGCCTCGGCCATCACGCCGTGCAGGTTGGGAATCATGCCGAAGCTGTTCACCGAGGTGTCGAGCAATGGCTGGCTGTCGGCGGGGGCGGTTTCACGGTTGTGGATCTGGAACGCTTCCATGGGAATCTCCTGGCTGGGAACAAAATTGAGCAACTGCTCAAGGAAGCTCAAGTTACCCCATTTTGATCGATCGCTCAAGTTTGGGCGGAAAAATGCTGGCGGCGACACGGGAGGTCGCCGGCGCCCTGCACCCCTCGCGCGGCGAGGCGGCTTGTCCGCGACAGCACTGGCGCGCTACTATTTTGAATAAGCGCTCAAAATCTGCACACCATGGCCAATATCGCCAAATTCGACCGCAGCGAGGTCATCGACCGCGCCACGCGCCTGTTCTGGGCCAAGGGCTTTCATGCCACCTCCACCCGCGACCTGCAGTCCGCGCTGGACATGCGCCCGGGCAGCATCTACGCGGCGTTCGGCAGCAAGACGGGACTGTTCGAGGAGGCGCTGCGCCACTATGCGCGCCAGCTACGCGCCGAATTCGACACCGAGATGGCG
>Ga0209921_1000037_pt1 | contig 64851 bp, 56 predicted proteins | sample SalPonF2_C_D2_MG_FD_185730 | JGI IMG/M metagenome (GOLD analysis project Ga0209921, IMG submission 185730) | Salt pond soil microbial communities from South San Francisco under conditions of wetland restoration - Salt Pond MetaG SF2_C_D2_MG... ...
ATCATGTAGGCGGGCACGTTGGGCTTGGAACCGTACACGAAGCGGGCGACCACGTTGCCCGAGCCGTCCAGCTCGGCCACCGGGTTGAGCTGGTCCTTGTACAAAAAGCCCCGGACCAGCTTGCCGTCGATCTCCTTGCCCACGCGCCGGTTGCGGCCGTCGATGACGTAGTCGATGGTCCGGCCGTCGGGCAGCTTCACCTCGCGCAGGTTGCCCAGGACGTCATAATCGTAGGTCGTGGTGCCGGCGGAGTCCGTCTTCTGCGAGAGCTGGCCGCGGGCGTTGTACCGGTACGAGGTGGAGCCGTAGGTCAGCAGGCGGTCGCGGTCGTCGTAGGTGGCCGTCTTGCCGTCGTGCGAGAGGCGGTTGCCGTTGGCGTCGTAGGTGTAGGTGTCGGCGACCATGCCGTCGACGCGCACCTGCAGCAGCCGGCCGTTCTTGTCGTAGGCGTAGTCGTAGGTCTGCTTCACGCCGCCGATGGTCTCCGCCCGGCTGACGATGCGGCCGGTGGCGTCGCGCTGGTACCGGGCGCTGTACAGGGCCGTGCCCTGGTAGCTGGCCGTCGCTGCGCTCAGCGCACCGAACTTGTCGTACTGGCGCGTGCCGGCCATGTCGCCCAGGGCGGCGGCGTCGACCAGGCCGTCGGTCGCATCGCGGGTCAGCGTGAGCTGGCCGGCCTTGGTCAGCAGACCGTCCTTGTCGTAGGCGCGTGCGACGTCGTTGCCGGCGACGCTGACGTCCGTCACGCGGAAGTCGTCGTCCCAGGTGAACCCGACGCTGCCGTCGACCGTGCCGCTCCAGCTTTGCTTCGTCGGCAGGAAGCCGTCCCAGGCGAACGCGAGCGTCTCGCCGCCGCCGGCGATCTGCGTCAGCTGGCCGGTGTTCCGGTCGTACTGGTAGCTCTCGGTGCCGCGCGGCGTGTCGATGCCGACCAGGTGGCCGCCGCTGCCGTAGTCGAGCGTCGTGGTGGCGCCGCCCGGGTAGTCCACGCCGGTCAGTCGGTGGGAAGCGTCGTAGTGGTAAAGCGTCGCGTCGCGGCTGCCGCCGATGGCCGGCGGCGCGTAGGACGCGAGGTCGTCGTGGGAATCGTAGCCAAGGTCGTGGGCCGGTCGTCCCGGCGGCACGACAGCCGTGACATTGCCGTTGGCGTCGTAGCGGAACAGGATCTGCGAGCCGTCCGGGCGGGTCTCCTTGGTTACCCGGCCCAAGGCGTCGCGGTCGAGTCGCTCGGTGCGCCCGTCCGGGTCGGTCACCGACGCCAGGTAGCCGTTCGGACCGTAGCTCATCGACACCTTCCGGGCACCGCTTCCGCTGCCGCGGGTGACGGACACCAGCCGGCCGCGTGAGTCGCGGCCGTAATGCAGGGCGGCCAGGTCGCCCACCTGCAGGCTCGAGACCCTGCCCTGGCTATCTATTGTGCCGTGGCTCGTCCTGCCCATCGGCGTGGTGACCGACAGGGTATGGTCGGTGACGTCAACCGTTCTCGTGTACCGATTGCCGTTGACGTTGATCGTGTCCGTCTGTGTGCCAAGGGCCAGCGAGCGGGGATCCGGTCGTGTCACCGCTCGCTTGACCGTGCGCTTCAATTGCAGCCCCGAAGGGGTCGTTACCGTCGTGCTGGCGGGTATGGGGAGCGCCGGCCCGTAACGCGGATCGGCGCCCTGCCTGCTCTTCCGAACGGTCCCGTCCGGCTGGTCGATCTCGCTCGACCCGTCCCCGCTATAGAACCGGACCTGGTGCGTCCCGTCCGGCAGGGTGTGAACCAGCTTCTGGCCCGCATTCGAGAGCGGGTGCACCGCGAAGCCCTGGGTCAGACCATCCCCCCCGCTCATGCTCACGCTGTATCCGTCGTCCGTGAGAGCCTTCCGCCGCAGCGTCCAGCGGGTGCCCGTCGGTTCCTCGACTTTCGTGAGCAGTCCAGCCACGTTGTAAGCGTAGTGGTCCGTGTTCCCGTTGCGGTCGCGGAAGCGGGTCAGCAAACCGTCCGTCCCGTAGCCGACCTTCCAGCTCCGCCCCTCCGGGTCGCTCACCTGGACGAGGTGATTCGACGCATCGATCTGCAGCGTGGTCTTCTCGCCGTCCGGTGCGATGACGGCGGTGGCCCGGCCGCCGCTGTCCCGTTCTATCGTGGTGACGTTGCCGTAGCCGTCGGTGACGCTGACCAGGCGCCCCGAGTCGCCATAGCCGAAGCGATACAGGAGCGTCCCGGTCGTCGCACTGGTGGTGCGCAGGTGTCGCCCATCAGGACCGAAGACGAACAGCTTCTGGCCATCGGCGGAGGGCACAACGAATTCGCCCTTCTTCCTCCCCGGCAGAGAGGGTCCTATCGCCCGGATTCGATTGGTATTCCAGTCGGCAAGGTATATGGTCCCGTCCTGACCGACTGCCATGCCACCCGGATCCTCCCAGTTGAACGCGGCATCCCGCGCCAGTCCGCCGTCGCCGCACTGGTGCTGGTAGTAGCGGCAGCTTTTCCCGGTGCCCGCGACGAGGCTGCGCGTGCCGTCGGGCCTGATCCTGAAAATACGGGCTCCCTCCAGCGCAGAGAGGACGTAGAGGGAACCGTCCGGCCCGCGTCCGAAGTCGAAAATCGTTCCATTTGTGGGAGCGCGACGGAGTTTCGTGGTCTTGCCGCCGGAACCCATGTGCAAGATCGGGCCTTCCCATCCCCCGAAATCGACCCCGCCGGTCGGCACCGAGGACACCTCTGCGGCCCAACAGCAGGCCAAGTTCCCGCCATACTTGTATATGGTATGTATGATCCTATCGGGCGTTATCGCCTTGAGCCGCTTTATCCCTCCCCAGTTGCTCTCGTGCATGACGTACACGGTTCCGTCGTTCGCTACGGCGACGTCACTAATGCCAAGCCTGGCGTCCAATGCCGGTCCGTCGTCACCGCACTGGCTCCAGTCATACTGGCAGGGCTCGCCATCCCCGGCGATCACGCGAGCGGAAACGTCCGGCACGACGCGGTAGATGACGTGGTCCGAAGCCGCTCCGACGTAGACGGCCCCGTCGGGTCCCGTTGCGACGCTACTGGCGTGGGGTACGTTGGGTGACAGTTGGTGAATCCGGCCGTTGGGCGTGACTTCCATTACCCCCTGGTAGGTCGACGCGATGAACATGTCTCCCGCGGCGTCAACGGCCACGTCACGTGGGCGGTCAAGGCTCGCCTGTTTCGCAGGCACGTCGTCGGGGCTCTTGGTCCCGCCCCCGACCACCGTCCTGACCTCGGCCGCCACGGACTTGGCACCACGATCGGTCCCGTCACCCTTGAGAAGCTGATGGGCGTCCGGGTCATACAGGTGGTGGACGCTCAGGAGCCAGCCTCCAAGGGCGGTACTGTCCGGAGTGCGGCCTCGCAGTTCCTCGGTCCAGGTACGACTGAGGGATTGCGTTCGACCGCTCATGACGAACGCGGGCGTGATGGAGGTCGGGTTGGGCGGTGCAATAGCAAAGGAGAGTGTCCCGGGCGCCGGGCGCATGTACACCGCGGGGTAGACGTAGGAGATTTTCACCGTCGCCTTGTGGCTCCCGTACAGCGTCCGGCCGTATGCATCGCGTCCGTTCCATATGAACCGATAGCTCTGGCCGGGATTCGGCCCGAAATGGCGGCGCGCGACCTGGCCCGCCACCATTACCGTCACGTCAACGCCAAGCAGGTTGTCCGGTACGGTCTTGCCGGTTACCGGGATATCGATCGTGCGGGACCGCGCGTACCCAAAGGCCCGGTCGCTGCTGTAGACGAGGCTCATGCTGGTGCCGGCGATTGGCATGCTCTCACCCAGGACTTGGGACTGCGCTTCGACGCGGCATCCCCCGCAGCGGTCCTCCTGCCCACTGTCGGGCTTGTGGGCCGAAGCCAGTTGCGGCTTCAGAAGCGGGGGTGCCGCCCCCGGGATCACGCTGAGCGGCCAGTTGGTGTCGAACGTGGTGAAGTGATGCACGCTCACCCGCCAGAAGCTCTGGCCCGGAGAGTAGAGATGACCGATGCGGCACCGCCCGGCCTGATCGATACCCAATGACTGCAGCGCGTCCGCGCTCGCCGCCTGCCCGTTGCCGTTTACGTCGAGCGCGGCACAGCCGTTCGCGTCCAGCGAAACCACACCGATGACCCGACCGTTGTGAGCGGGCATCCATTGCGCCTTCGACGGGTCGTACCAGCCCAGCGGCACTGCACCCCCGACCGGGAATCCGAGGAAATTGCGTACGTAGAGGTGGACGGGCTTGTCGAAGTCGACGCGCGTCGCGCCGGCGGCCGCGGCCTGGTCGATCCGGAGGTTCACGGCATAGGTGTAGCCGCTCATGTCGGGCAGCCGGGCGGGCATCGCGTTGCGCCCATTGTCGCCGACCGTGTATTCCGTGATCCGGACATCGCCCCCGGAAAGACTCTGCGTGCTCCCGTCCGGCATTTTCATGGTCGCCTGCGTGCCCGGCGCGAATACGGCAATGGCACGCCGCTTGCCGGCAGCATCGCTTTCGACGCTCCCCTCTGCCACCTGGGCGACGCTGGTAGCACCGAACGACACGGGGGTCGCATGGGCGTCGGGCTTCACGAGCGCGACCGTCGGCGCCTCCCGGTAGCTCTGCCAGTTCGCGTGCAGCCGGCGTCTCGCGGTCAGGTACCGCTTGTGCGAATAGCGCAGGACCAGCGTGCCGCCGCCGTTGACGGCGAGGTCGTAGCGGCCGTCGCTGCGGGTTAGCGTCCGGCCAAGCTTCGGGTGACCCTGGACCGTGACCTGCACGCCGGAAAGGGGGATGCCGTGCCGCGAGATGACCCGGCCGCGGATGACGGCGGCGCGGCGGGCCTCGATCGCGCCGCCGGCGACGCCGGTCTGCACCGGATTGCTGCCCTGGTAGAGGAAGGCGGTGCTCTCGGCCACGTTCGCGTTGACGGTCGGATTGATCTTCCGGGCGACGTCGGCCGGGTCGGGCGGACCGACATGCTCGTCGAGTGGATCGCTGACGTTGCCGGCGCGGTCGACCGCCCGTATCTCGATGCTCTGGCCGGCCCTGGCGGCAACGATCGCCGCGAAGCTCCCGTCGGCGTTCGCGGTGGTCCTTGCCCGATCCCCCGTGTCCAGGTTGGTGACGACGACCTCGATCCCCGCGGGCACGCTGTCCGTGTCGCCGGAGACGGTTACCTGCCCGTTCGACGGTGTGCCCATGGCGACCACGGAGCCAGGCACGGGATCGGGCGGAACGGTGTCCAGGTGGACCGTGAGGTCCTTCGTGCCCCGATTGCCTGCTCGGTCGACCGCGACAAGCTTCACGGTGTTCGGACCCTCGGCCAGGTCCAGTTGACGGCGGAAGGCGTGGTGCACGTCGAGGCTCAGCGAGGCGCCGTCCAGGGTGAGGGTCGCCGGCTCGGACACGCTGCCGGAGAGCGTCGGATGCGGGTCGTTGATCCAGGCACCGTTGGCGGGGGTGTCCACCGTAATGCTCGGCGGAATGGTGTCGATAGTGAAGGACACCTTCACGCCATCGGAGCGGTTCCCGACGAAGTCCGCCACGGAGACCTCGAGACCGACCGGTCCATCGGGGGCTGGGTTGGCCGGCGTGCAGTGCGCGGCGGTCCTGTCGCCGCTGCAGTCGAGCGGCAGCGGATCGCCATCGTTGCTGGCCCGGATGGTCGACGGATCGACTCCCACGCCGTTGTCATCGTAGCTGAGGCCGAGCGCCGGCCGGTGGGTCGGCAGGTAGCTACCGCCGGCGGGCGAATCGATCGTCAGCGTTGGCGGGAAAGTGTCGGCGTACACGGCCACTCCGCCCAGGCGGTCGAGCAGCCGCGGCGGCATGTCGGCGAGCGCCTTCTCCCCGAGAAGCGAGCCGTCGCGGCCAATGTGGCGCACGGTCCGCCCGGCGGCGAGCCAGACGGTCCCATTCGCGGGATCGACAGCCCAGGAGTACCGGAAGCCACCTCCGCGCACGGCCCGCAACCGATGCACCGCGGCGATTTGGCCGGCGCCGTCGATGTGCCATATGGCCAGGCGCGAAACCGCCCACAGGCCGCCGTTGGTATCCCGGGCGAGACCACCGGCGCGGATGGAGGGATATTCCTTCCGAACGGTTCCGGAATCGTCCACCAACCGGACGCCGCGGATTCCCGCAAGCCACAAGGTGCCCTGTTCCGGCCCCGGAGCGACCGCGCGGACCACACGCGGGAACGTGGAGAGCCGCGCGACCTGCTTGCCCGACTGGTCATAGGCGCTCACCGTAAACGGGCGCGCGATCCACACGCGCTTCGCAACCGCGTCGACCGCGGCATCGACGGCACCGCCGCCGATCGTCTCCCGCTCCTGGACAGTGCCCCCGGGCGCCACCATCACCAGCGAGCGGCCGCGTACCAGCCAGAGGCCGTGATCGGGGCGGACCAGCAGGTGCAGGAACGGATGCGGCAGCGGCAGCCGGTCCCACGCGGCCTGGGCCGAGGGGACGACCTGCGTCCGCGACACCTGCTTGCCGTCGAAGTCGTAGGCGGCAAGGTCGCCGCCGGAATAGATCCACAGACGCCCCCGCTCGCGATCCAGCGCTACCCGCCGGACGGGCGCAGCAGCGTCGATCTCGAGCTCGGTGTCGTCCGCTGCCACGGGCTGCCGAAGCACCCGCCGGCCCCGCGCGAGCCACAGCGCGTGAGCGTAGGTCCGGTCCGGACCGTCGTCCCCCGAAACGGCGATCGACGTCGCCGGAATGAGCAGGGCGGTCAAGGCGCAGACCAACCCCCGTGCTGAGCGCCAAGCATCCATGCCGGACCCCCGAACGTCCCTGTCCGATTTTCCCCGAGCGAGGCCTTATCACGCGGACGCATCTCCGTTGCGTCCATCATGATTTGCTTTTATGAGGAAAGCGTAGACAAAGCCCGTCGATCCGTCAAAGTGTCGTGCTATGACAATATTCCGCTTGCGCCCGCCACCGCTTCGGCTCCCCGCCCCGCCGCTGCTATACTGGCGCGCATTTGCCAACCCGGTCAGAGGTACTGCCACCCCTCGACCGCCCCGCCGGGCGATCCAGCCTGCATCCGGAGGAGACTTGTGAGCTACGAGACCCTGAAGTACGAGGTCGAAGACAACATCCTGACGCTGACCCTGCACCGCCCCGACCGCATGAACGCCTTCACTGCGACCATGATGCGGGAGCTGATCGACGCCTTCGACCGGGCGGACGAAGACGACGACGTGCGGGCGGTGATCGTGACCGGCGAGGGCAAGGCGTTCTGCGCCGGCGCCGACCTGGAGAAGGGCGGCGACACCTTCGACCGCAGCAAGCGGGCCGACGAGGCGCTGGGCAACAAGGATCGCGACGGCGGCGGCATGGTCTCGCTGCGCATCTACGAGTCGAAGAAGCCGGTGATCGCCGCGGTCAACGGCGCCGCCGTGGGCGTGGGCATCACCATGCAGCTGCCGATGGACATCCGGCTGGCCTCGAAGAAGGCGCGCTTCGGCTTCGTCTTCACCCAGCGCGGGATCACCATGGAGGCGTGCTCGAGCTGGTTCCTGCCGCGCCTGGTGGGCATGCAGCAGGCGGCCGAGTGGGTCTACACCGGGCGCGTGTTCGATGCCGAGGAGGCGCTGCGCGGCGGCCTGGTGCGCAGCCTGCACGAGCCGGACGAGCTGATGCCGGCGGCGCGCAAGCTGGCCGGCGAGATCGCGCAGAAGACCTCCGCCATCTCGGTGACCCTGAACCGCCAGATGATGTGGCGCATGCTGGGCGCGGACCATCCCATGGAGGCGCACAAGATCGACTCGCGCGCGATCGGCTTCATGGGCCAGTCGGCCGATGCCCGCGAGGGGGTGGAGTCGTTCCTGGACAAGCGCCCGGCGAAGTTCACCATGAAGCCGAGCACGGATTTGCCGGACTTCTATCCCTGGTGGGAGGAGCGCAAGTTCTCCTGAGCCGGAGGCGACGGGCGGATGAGCAGCGAGCCACAGGTGGTTCCGGAGGAGGAGCTCGCCGGACTGGAGTGGGACTACCCGAACCCGTTCGTGATCCGGGTGCTGGCCAGCGCCGGGGACATCGACGTGCTCGATCACGTCAACAACGGCGTGTACCTGCGCTGGATGGAGCAGGTGGCCTGGGCCCACTCGCGGTCCTGCGGCATCGACTGGAACGAATACCACCGGCTCAACCGGGCCATGGTGGCGCGGCGCCACGAGATAGATTATCTTGCGGCTTGCTTCGAGGGTGACCGCATCCTGGCCAGCACCTGGATCGCCGAGCCCTCGCGCATCGGGCTCAAGCGCTACTATCAGCTCATCCGTGAGCAGGACCGGCGCACCGTGCTGCGGGCGAAGACCCAGTGGGTGTGCATGGATCTCAAGCGCGCGAAGCCGGCGCGGATGCCGCCGGAGTTCATCGAGGCGTACCGGCCGACCGCCTGAGGCGCCGCGACGAGACGGCCGCCGCGGGCCGGGGACCCGGAGGAGGTCCCCGGCCAACTATGCCGCGGCCGGCGTGCTCGCATATAATCGGTGCCCTGACCGTGTCAGGGTCACCGGGGGGAGCCGTCATCCGCCGCTCCCCCGGTCCGGACTCGTTGCATGAGGCCGGCGTCAGCGGGGAAAAATCGCGACCGGGGGGCACACCCCGCCCGCAGGCCTGTCGTTTTGCGCAAGCAACGGATTGCCGGGAGCTGCCGGCATGCAAGGTGTCCGCGCAGCGGCCCCCTCAGTACCGACCCAAGAGGCTAGGCATGAAAAAACTAAGCATACTGGCGGTTGTCCTCTGCACGGCCTTCATCGGCGTCGCGCAGGCCCAACCCAAGGGCAATCCGGTGCGCGGCCGCGACCTGGCGGCGACCTGCATGGGCTGCCACGGCATCGAGGGCTACACGGTCGTCTACCCGACCTACCACGTGCCCAAGCTCGGCGGACAACACGCCCAGTACATCGTCAACGCGCTGGAGGAGTACAAGAACGGCAAGCGCAGCTTCCCGACGATGCATGCGCAGGCCTCCGAACTGACCAAGCAGCAGATGTGGGACGTCGCCGCCTTCTTCCAGGCCGCCGGCAAGCATCCGCCCGCGGGCGCCCAGAACAACCAGGGGGGTCAATAAATGAAGCGCCTGATCCTGACCGCCACCCTCGTCGCCTGCGCCGCCTTCGCCGGCCAGGCCCTTGCCGCCGGCAACGCGGCCGCGGGCCAGAAGATCGTGGCCAACAAGTGCGCCGCCTGCCACGGCAAGGACGGCAACAGCACCAGCCCGCAGTTCCCGCGCCTGGCCGGGCAGTACGCGGACTACATCGAGCACGCGCTGCACGCCTACCAGTCCGGGGCACGCAAGAACGCCATCATGAACGGCATGGCCGCGGGCCTGAGCGACCAGCAGATCAAGGACGTGGCCGCCTGGTTCTCCAGCCAGACCGGCCTGTCCACGGTCGAGTACAAGACCTGGGACGCGAACCACGGCGGGCGCTGACCGGGTCGCGAAACGGCCACGCGAAAAGCCCGGCCCCGCGCCGGGTTTTTCGCGTCCGGCGCCGGCGGAAAGCCTGCTAGGATACTCCCGGACCGCGGACCGGCCGCAGCCGGCAGCACGAGGAGCCCCATGTACAACACCATCGCCGACATCTTCGAGCAGAGCGTGCGCAAATGGCCGCAACGCGAGGCGCTGTACTATCCGCGCAAGAACATCCGCTGGAGCTACCGCGAGTGGGACGCCGAGGTGAACCGGCTGGCCAACGCCCTGCGGGCCGCCGGGGTGCGCAAGGGCGACCGCGTCTCGACCTTCCTGTTCAACAGCGAGGAGCTCGGGACCTGCTTCTTCGCCTGCGCCAAGATCGGCGCGGTGTTCAACCCGATCAACTTCCGCCTGGCGGCGAAAGAACTGGCCTTCATCGTGGGCGACGCCGAGCCGTCCGTGCTGCTGTTCGAGAACGACCTCGCGGGCGCGGTGGAGGCGATTCACGGGCAGTTCCCGGAGACCGCCTTCTGGTGCGTGGACGAGGCCGGCCCGGACTGGTCCGTGGACTACCATGCCCGCGTGAACGAGGCGCCCGACAGCCGCCCGGAGGCCGAGGTCGACGAGAACGATCTGTACGGGATCATGTACACCAGCGGCACCACCGGCCACCCCAAGGGGGTGATGCACCGCCACCGCGACATGGTCGACCACAGCGTGATCGTGATCGCGGAGCAGAACATCCGGCCCGGGGACCGCGGGCTCACCGCCGCGCCCCTGTACCACTGCGCGGAGTTGCACGCCGCCTTCCTGGTGCGGGTGCACGTCGGCGGCTCCAGCGTGATCATGCACCATTTCGACCCGCCCGAGGCGCTGCGCCTGATCGAGGCGGAGCGGATCAACATCATGTTCTCGGCGCCGACCATGTGGAACATGCTGCTGCAGGAGGACCTGGCGCGCCACGACCTGTCCAGCCTGCGCCTGGGCCTGTACGGGGCCGCGCCGATGGCGCCGGCGCTGGTGCGCGCCTGCCAGGACAAGCTCGGGATCGGCCTGGTGCAGGCCTACGGCATGACCGAGCTGGGTCCGGCGGCGGTGTTCCTGCACGAGGACGAGCAGCTGACCAAGCCGGGCTCGGCCGGCATGGCGGGCCTCAACCACGAGGTCCGGGTGGTACGCGCCGGCGCCGAGCGGGCCGAGCCGGAGGACACGCTGCCGGCGGGCGAGGTGGGCGAGATCATCCTGCGCGGCCCCTGCCTGATGATCGGCTACTACAAGCGCGAGGAAGCCACCGCGAAGTCGATCCACCGGGGCTGGTACTACAGTGGCGACCTCGGCTACCTCGACGAGGACCACTACCTGTTCGTGGCCGACCGCAAGGACGACATGATCATCAGCGGCGGCGAGAACATCTACCCCCGCGAGATCGAGGACGTGCTGTTCGAGCATCCAGGGGTGCTGGACGTCGCGGTGCTCGGCCGGCAGGACGAGCACTGGGGCGAGAAGGTCATCGCCTTCGTGGTCCCCCGGGACCGGGGGCTCACCGCGGAGGATCTCGACCGGTTCTGCCTCGAGGGCGACCGCCTGGCGGCGTTCAAGCGCCCGCGGGAGTACCATTTCCTGGAGGAGATGCCGCGCAACGCCAGCGGCAAGACGCAGAAATTCCGGCTGCGTGAGCAGCTCGGGGGCGGCACGGGCTGACCCGCCCGGGAGGAACCAGCGCCATGTCGGACGCGCTCGAGAGCCATTACGGACGGGACAAGCTGCTCGACAGCATCCTGCGCACCCTGCGGGAGGCCGGCCGCGACGTCGACGCGCTCACGCGCGACGACCTCGCCGGCTTCGAGGAATTCCACCTGCAGGGCCGCGAGGGCACGCGCGAGCTGGCGCGCCTCGCGGAGATCGGGCCGGGCGACGAGGTACTGGACATCGCCTGCGGCCTCGGCGGCCCGGCGCGCACGCTGGCCTCCGAGATCGGCTGCCGGGTCACCGGGATCGACCTCACCGGGAGCTACGTCGACGCGGCGGTGGGGCTCACCCGGCGCGTGGGTCTCGCCGGGCGGGTGTCTTTCCGCCGCGCCAACGCCCTCGAGCTGCCCTTTGACGACGCCAGCTTCGACGTCGTGTGGCTGCAGCACATGCAGTTCAACGTCGACGACAAGGCGCGGCTGCTGGCCGGCATCGCGCGCGTGCTGCGCCCCGGCGGGCGCGTTGCGCTGCACGAGATCTTCGCCGGCCCGGAGGGCCCGCTGCACTTCCCGGTGCCCTTCGACCCGGACGGCAGTCTCAGCCACATGATCACCCCCGAGACGTTCCTGGCGCTGGCCGGGCGGGCCGGCCTGGAATGCCGCCACTGGCGCGACATCACCGAGCGGGCGACCAGCTGGGTGGAGCGCAGCCTGGCCTCGCTGGAGGAGCGGCCGGTGGAGGCGCCGTCCCCGCTGGGCCAGAACATCGTGATGGGGCCGCAGTTCTTCGACGTGCTGCGCGTGATGCTGCGCAACCTGAAGGAGAACCGCGCCCGGGTGCTGCTCGGCGTGCTGGAGAAGAGCGGCGCTCGCTGACCGCACGCGCGGGCCCGCCCCGGGACATGGCGCCGACGCGGTCCCCGCGGCCGCAGCGGGCTCCGCCCGGGTGTGGCATTCGCGCATGAAGCCTTAGTAGACTAGGCTCCGCAACAGGCCCGGTCGGCGCGGCGCGCGCCCCGGCAGAAATCGCAGGGACGCCGCCAGCGGCTGCGGCGGCCGACCGAACCCCGAGGAGGAACGCGCATGGTGATCTTCATCATCGTGGCCGTGGTCGTGGCCATCGTGCTGGCTTACTTCATCATCGACCGCAGCCCGTTCACGCGCCAGCTTCGCGACCGCGTGATCCAGATGGATCAGCGCTCGCGCGACTCGCTGAAGCCGACCAATCCCTGGGAGCCGGACCACCAGGGCTGGGAAACCCACCGACCGAACTGACCGCCGGGTCCCGCTCGCGGGCGAGCACGGCGCACACGGCCCCGCGGCTCGTCTGCGCCAGCGCGCGACGGTCCAGGCCCGCCACCGGCAGCGGCGCGCACAGGTGCAGCCGCGCGTGGATGCGCGGCATGCGCAGCAGCCGCAACAGGTTCGCCGCGAAGGTCTCCTCCCCCACGAACGCCACCGCCGGGCCGTCGGCATAGCGCAGCGCCGCCGGCTGCACCGGGACACCGGCGCGCAGCGCCGCCTGGTAGAAGCGCCCGTGGAAACGCCCGACCGCCTCGCCCGTGCCGGTGGTGCCTTCGGGGAACAGGACCACGCTCTCGCCCCGGCGCAGGCGGAAGGTCATGGCGTCGGCCACGACGCGGTTGGCTTCGCCGGCCCCGCGCGCGATGAACAGGGTCCCGGCGCGCCGGGCGAGCCAGCCGATCACCGGCCAGCCGCCCACCTCGCTCTTGGCCACGAAGCAGCCGGGACGGATGGCGCCGAGCACGGCGACGTCCAGCCACGAGACGTGGTTGGCGACCAGCAGCACCGGCCCGCGCGCGGCACTGCCGGAGACCGCCAGGCGCACCCCCAGCAGCGCCAGGAGCTGGCGCAGCCAGCGCTGGACCAGGTGCTGACGCGCCGGGACCGCGACCCGCAGCGGCAGGCGTCCCAGCATCGGCAGCACCAGCAGCGCCTGCAGCACGCCCCAGAGGAGGTGCAGGCCGAGGCGCGCGAGGCGCAGCAGGCGCCGCCCGTTCACTGGCGCAGGAACCGGCGAGCGTAGCGCGGCGCCACGTTTTCCCGCGCCAGGTAGATCGGCAGGTCCGCGACCATGAACGCCCGGTCCAGGCAGGCGTCCCCGGCGATCCGGGCGCCGAGCCGCAGGTAGGCCGCGATCAGCGGCGGCAGCGGACAGGGCTCGCAGGCCACACCGTCGTACGTCGGCAGCGGATCCAGCGGCTGCACGCGACAGCCGGGTTCGACCAGCGCCCGCGCATGGATTTGCCGGATCAGGGCTCTCACCGGCCCCAGCCCCGGACGCATCGAGATGCTGCCGCAGCCGATCAGCCCGTGGTAGCGATGCTCCAGCAGGAAGCCGGCGATCCCGGCCCAGAGCAGGCCGATCGCGGGCCCCTTGCGGTACCCGCCCGCGACGCAGGTGCGACCCACCTCCATCACGCGGCCGGCGCGGGCGAGCAGTGGCGCCAGGTCGAACTCGTCCTGGCTGTAGAAGCCGCCCGCGGCCGGAGCGGTCTCGGACGTCAGGATGCGGGTGCAGGCGACGGCCCGGTCGGCGTCCCAGACCACCAGGTGCTGGCAGAACGGGTCGAAGCGGTCGCGGTCCAGGCCGTCCGCGGCGCCGTGCATGTCGGCACCGAAGGCCTCGCGAAACACCTCGTAACGCAGTCTCCGGGCCGCGGCCAACTCGGCTGCGTCCCGGGCGAAGGCGACGTGCAGCGGGCGCCGCGCGGGCGCCGCGACACGGGTCTCGAAACGGGCGGTCAGGGTCATGGCATTGCCCTCCTGCGGTTGCACTCGGCGCGAGTCTGCGCAGGAATGTTGACCACCTCGTGACGGGGCCGTGACGTCGCCGTGCCGTCCGCGTGACAGCCCTGTTACCGGACGCATGCCGGATGCCGCGATCGTCCGCGGTCGTCGCCGGTGCTACACTGATGCGCCACCAGCTTTTGCCTGCAGCGACGGAAACGAACTATGAGCGATCCAGTGGTCGCCGCGGTCACCGAAGTCCTGGAGCACGGCATCCCGCTGACCGGTTTCATGGGTGTTCGGGTAGCCGCGTGGGATGGCCAGGAGCTGCGCCTGGAGGCCCCGTTCGGCCGCAACCGCAACCACAAGGGCAGCGTGTTCGGCGGCAGCATCGCGGCCCTGGCGACCGTGACCGGCTGGACCGCCGCCGAGATGCTGCTGCGCAACAACGGCCTCGACGCGGACCTGGTGATCTACCGCTCGGACATGCGTTACCGCCTGCCGATCACCGACGAGGTCGTGACCAGCCGGTGCCGCCTGCCCGCGCCCGCCGACGTCGCCCGGTTCCTGCGGGACTTCGAGCGGCTGGGACGCGCCAGCCTGGAGTTGAAGGTGGAAGTGCTGCAGAACGGGCGCGCCGCGGTCCGCTACAGCGGCGAGTACGTCGCCCGACGCGAGGGGAAAGCATGAGCGACGATGGGTCCGGCGCCGGGCCGGAACGGACCGGCGTGGTGCGCCGCGTGCCCAGGCGCTGGCTGAACCTGGGCGGCTTCCTGGTGTGTCTCGGCCTGCTGGCCTATGCCTACTACCTGCAGACCGTGCGCGGGCTCCAGCCCTGCCCGCTGTGCATCATGCAGCGCGTGGCCTTCATGGGGCTGGGCCTGGTCTTCCTGCTGGCCGCGGTGCACAATCCGCGCCGCTGGGGCCGCTACGTGTACGCCGTCCTGCTGCTGCTGATCGCCGGCGGCGGTGCCGGCGTGGCCATCCGCCACGTCTACCTCCAGCACCTGCCGCCGGACATGGTGCCCGCCTGCGGGCCGGGGCTCGGCTACATCCTGCAGAACTTCTCCCCCGGACGCGCCATCCCGCTGATCCTGCGCGGGTCGGGGGAATGCGCCGCGATCCACTGGCGTTTCCTGGGCCTGACCATCCCCGGCTGGTCGCTGGTGATGTTCGTGCTGCTGGGCATCACCGGCGTGGTCCGCAACGCCCTGCCGGAGCCGGCTCGGTGAGCGGCGGCCGGGATGCCGGCTTCGGCGACCACTTCTCCGCCCAGGCGCCCGATTACGCACGCTACCGCCCCGGCTATCCCGGAGAGCTGTTCCGCCACCTCGCCGAGGTCGCGCCGGCCCGCGACACGGCCTGGGACTGCGGCACCGGCAGCGGCCAGGCGGCGCTGCCCCTGGCGGCGCACTTCGCGCACGTGATCGCCACCGACGCGAGCGAGCGCCAGCTGCAGCAGGCGAGCCCGCATCCGCGCGTGAGCTACCGCGTGGCCCGGGCGGAGGACAGCGGTCTGCCCGATGACAGCGTCGACCTGGTCACGGTCGCGCAGGCGCTGCACTGGTTCGACCGTGACCGCTTCTACCGCGAGGCCCGGCGGGTGCTGCGCCCCGGCGGCGTGCTCGCCGCCTGGACGTATCTGCTGGCGCAGGTCGACGCGGCGATCGACGCCGAGCTGGCCAGCTTCCATGCCGACGTCCTGGGCCCGTTCTGGCCGCCCGAACGCGTCCACGTCGACCGCGGCTACGCGGACCTGGATTTCCCGTTCGAGCCGTTGACCGCGCCGGCCCTGGAAATGACCGGGCAGTGGGACCTGGCGCACTATCTCGCCTACCTCGGGACCTGGTCCGCGGTGCGGCGCTACCGCGAGGCACGCGGTGAAGATCCGGTAGCGCAATGGATGGCACCGCGCGTGCGTGCGTTGTGGGGCGAGCCGGAGCGGCGCCGCACCGTGCGCTGGCCGCTGCGACTGCTGGTCGGGTGCACCCGACGCAACATCGGGTGACGCCGCCAGCCGCCGTGGGCTACGATACATTCGTGCGGCCGGCCCGAAGGAGACGCGGGCGGTGCCGCGTGACCGCCCGCCCGGGCGGGGAAGGGGCGATGCCCGGGAGAGCGACAGACAAAGCGTCGGCCGATGTCGTCGACGGTGTCACACAGGCGGCGGCCGGGTGCCGCATCCCGAAACTGGCCTGACATGCAGAATCGAACAATCGTCCTCGCACTCGGCGCGCTGGCGGTCCTCGCGGCGGCGCTGGTCCTGTTGGTTCCCGAGGCACGCCAGACGGCCTCGGTGGCGGCGAGCCAGACCGGCGACTTCCTCGGCGCCCAGTACACGCTCCGCGGCTGGCAGCTTGCGCTGATCCTGCTCGCGTTCCTGCCCACCCTCGGCCGCGGCCTGCGCCGCCTGGTCGACATGTGGGCCGGCGGCCGGCAGCGCTATCGCCAGGACCATTTCCTCGGCCTGCGCTGGCGCTGGCGCTACCGCCACGGCGCCCCGACCGGGATCTGGTGCTACTGCCCCGGGGACGATACCCAGCTGATCTACAACTACTCGCAGGTGGACAACGAAGTGACGTTTCACTGCGAGACCTGCGGCAAGCGCTATGGCAGCTTTGCCGGGGATTACAGCTACGTCCGCGGCCTGATCCGGCGCCAGATCGACCGCAAGCTGCGCACGGGCGAGTGGCGCCAGGAGAGCGCGGCCGGCTGAGCCGGCAGCGCACGGCAGGGAGCACAAGACGTGACCAGGCAGTGGATGGCTTGGGTCCTGGCGGGCCTGTTGGCGGCGGCCCTGGCGGGCTGCGGCAGCGGCTCCGCCCACAACGCCGACGGCACGGACCCGGACCTGCATGCGGTGGCCACCTTCGCCAACCGCGAGCCGGCGGGGGTGGCGGTTGCGCGCGACGGGCGGATCTTCGTCAGCTTCCCCGACTGGTCGAAGCGGCACGACATATCGCTGGCCCGGCTGCAGGCCGGCCGCGCCGTGCCGTTCCCGGACCGCCGCTGGAACCGCTGGCAGCCGGGCGACAATGCCGCCTCGCGTTTCATCGACGTTCACGGCCTCTACCTGGACGACCGCGATCACCTCTGGGCGCTGGACAGCGGCCGGCCGCCCGGTGCGGGCGTGGTGCCCGGCGGCGCGAAGCTCGTGGAGATGGACCCGGACAGCGGCCGGGTCCTGCGCGTGTACCACCTGGCCGCGGCGCTCACGCCGCCGGGCAGCGACCTCGTCAACGTGCGCGTCGACACCAGCCATCAGGCCGCCTACATCAGCGACGCGGGGCTCGGCGCCATCGTGGTGCTCGACCTCTCCAGCGGCCGGGGCCGGCGGCTCCTGGGCGACATCGACGCCACCCGGGCGACCCCCGGCTACCTGCTGCGGGTCGACGGCCGCCCGGTGCGCGGGCGCGGCGGCCGGCCGCTGGTGCGCGACGTGGACGGACTGGCGCTGTCGCCGCAGGACCGCTACCTGTACTTCCACGCGCTGAGCAGCGACGAGCTCTACCGCATCCAGACCGTGGCGCTGCTCGACAACACGCTCTCGCGCGCGGAGCGGGCGCATCTCGTGGAGGACCTGGGGACCACGTCCGCCTGCGACGGCATGCTGATGGCCCCCGACGGCACGCTTTACCTGGCCGATCCGCAGCGCAATGCCGTGCTCCGGTACAGCAGCGACTTCGGGCTCCAGCGCCTGGTGCGCGATCCGCGCCTGCAGTGGCCGGACAGCCTCGCCCTGGGCCCGCACGAGCACCTGTACGTGAGCGCATCGCAGTTCCAGGACAGCCCGCTGCTGGGCCACCAGGGATTCCGTACCCAGCCATATCGCCTGTTCCGCTTCCCGCTGGCGCAGCGGTAGCCACGGCGCGAGGGGCGGCGACGCACGCATGCGCGTGATATGATCCGGGCCTCTCCCGGGGCATACATACGCGATGAGCATTCTTACCGTCATCCGACACGGGCAGGCATCCTTCGGCGCCGACGACTACGACCGCCTTTCCGCGCTCGGCGAGCGGCAGGCCCGCGCGCTGGCGCGTCACTGGCGCGACACCGGCTTCGCCTGCCAGCGCGTGTTCGTCGGACCGCTGCGCCGACATCGCCAGACCTGGGAGGCGGTCGCGGACGAGCTCGCCGCCGGCGGACCCCGCCTGCCCGAGTCCGAGTACCTGCCGGAGCTCGACGAGCACAAGGGCGAGTTCGTGTTCCGCAATGCCCTGCCGCAGCTGATCGCGGAAAACCCGGAGCTGGGGCGGATGATCGCGGAAGGCGCCGCGCCCGAGGACTACCGGCGGCGATACATGAAGCTGTTCACGCGCTTCGCGCAGCGCTGGGCCGAGGGCCGCCACGTGGACCCGGAGCACGAGAGCTGGCAGGCTTTCCGGGAGCGCATCGGGCGCGTGATCCGTCGCATGCTCGGCGATGCGCGGCCGGACGACCACCTGGTCGTGTTCGCCTCGGGCGGCACCGTGGCGGCGGTCACGGGCGAGGCCCTCGGGCTCGACGACGTCAAGACCATGGAGCTCAACTACATGGTCAGGAACGCCTCGTTCAGCGAGTACGTGTACTCGCCACGACGCTTCGCGCTGAGCACCTTCAACGCCGTGCCTCACCTGGCGGGCGACCACGGGCTGGTCAGCTACGTCTGAGAGGGGCAGGCCCGATCCCGGAGGTTTCATGAGCGACGACGGCCACGGCGACACCATCGAGGTCCGATCCGACGAGCGGTTCGACGAGGCCCGGGTGGCCGAGTACCTGCGAGACAAGCTGCCGGGCGGCGCCCTGCCGCTGACCGTGCGCCAGTTCGGTGGCGGCGCCGCCAACCTCACCTACGAGCTCGACTACGGCAACGGCCGCTACCGCTACGTGCTGCGGCGCCCGCCGCTGGGCCCGGTGGCGAAGTCCGCGCACGACATGGGCCGCGAATACAAGGTACTGTCGGTGCTGTACCGCGCGCTGCCCTGCGCGCCCCGCGCCTACGCCTACTGCGAGGACGAGAGCATCATCGGGGCGCCGTTCTTCGTCATGGAGCGGGTCGAGGGCGTGGTCGTGCGACGCACCATGCCGGGGGCCTTCGCGGACGACCCGGGGGCGCCGCGCCGCATGAGCGAGGCCCTGGTGGATGCCCTGGCGGACTTTCACGCCGTCGACTACGAGGCGATCGGCCTGGGTGATCTGGGCAGGCCCGAGGGTTTCCTGGAGCGGCAAATCGAGGGCTGGTACGGCCGCTGGCACAAGTCGAAGGAACGCGACCTCGAGGACATGGACCGCCTGCACGAGTGGCTGTTGGCCAACCTGCCGCAGCAGGCCGGGGTGAGCCTGGTGCACAACGACTACAAGCTCGACAACGTGATGTTCGACCGGAACGATCCCGGCCACCTCAAGGCGATCTTCGACTGGGACATGTGCACCCTGGGCGACCCGCTGTCCGATCTCGGCTCGCTGCTCACCTACTGGACCGAGCCTTCCGACCCGGACGAGTACAAGCTGGTCTCCCCGATGCCGGCCGACGTCCCTGGCTGGCTGAGCCGCGAGGAGCTGGTGCGCCGCTATGCCGAGCGCAGCGGCCGGAACGTGTCCCACATCGACTTCTACCAGGCGCTGGGGCTGTATCGCCTGGCGGTCATCCTGCAACAGATCTACATCCGCTGGGTGCGGGGCCAGACGCAGGACGCCCGCTTCGAGGCGCTCGGCCCGCTGGTGCCGATCTGCGCGGCACAGGCCCGCCAGATTGCCGAGCGCTGAGACCGCGGCCGCCGGTCGGCTCGGGGGCCGAAGGAGATCGGCATGAGCGACCACGAGACGGATCCAGTCGAGGCGATCAGCGCCGTCACCCTGGCGGTCACCGACATGCCGCGCAGCGTGCGCTTCTACCGCAGCCTGGGCTTCCGCGTCCGCTACGGCGGCGAGGACGCATCCTTCACCAGCTTCCACGCAGGTCCGGGCTTCCTCAACCTGCAGCGGGTGCCCGACGCCGACATCCGCCCCTGGGGCCGCCCGATCTTCCACGTGGACGACGTCGACGCCATGCACCGCCGCGCGGTCGCCGCGGGACTCGCCCCCCACGCCGAACCGCGCGACGCGCCCTGGGGGGAGCGCTTCTTCCACCTGACGGATCCCGACGGGCACGAGCTGAGTTTCGCCCGGCCGCTTCGAACGCGCTCAGAACCGCGTGAGTGATCCGGACGAAGTGGTAGCTTCCAGACGGGTAACAGTCCTCCGCGGCCGAAAGTGCGAGTTCTTAAGCAAAGGGCCCTCCATGGCCATCCCGGACAGGCTGCATGGAGCGCACCGATCCCGATTCCCGGGCCGAAGAAACGATCGTCGCAAGCTATCGGAAACAGTCGAGCCGGGGCTACGCCCCGGCACCGCTGGTACTTAATAACTTAAAACTTAACAACGTAATAACTCCCCCCTCAGGGACTTGTCCGCGCCGTCCCCGTCGAGACCTGGAACTTCTGCTTCGCCATCCACCGCTTCATGCGGTCGAAGCCCTCCTCGATCTGCTCCATCGAGGTCGAGTAGCTGATGCGGAAAGCGTTCTGGCAGCTCTCGCCGAAGGCGTCTCCGGGGACCACGCAGACCCCGGCTTCCTCCAGGAGCCGGTGCGCGACCAGCGTGCCGTCGGTCTTGGGCGGCAGCGAGGGGAACACGTAGAACGCCCCCTGGGGCTGGTAGCCCGTGATGTGGGGGGTCTCGCCCACCAGCTGCACTACCCGGTCCCGGCGCCGGCGGTACTCGGCCACCATGTCGTCGATGCAGCTGCGGTCACCGCGCAGGGCCGCCACGCCGGCCCACTGCGCCGGGGTGTTCGCGACGGTCGTGGTGAACATGTGCAGCCGGCGCAGCATCTTGATCGCCCCCTGGCTGGAAATGATCCAGCCGAGGCGCAGGCCGGGCATGCTGAAGGTCTTGGAGAAGCTGCTCACGCACATGACGTGATCGAGGTCGGCAGTGCAGCGGATCACGCTGGGATATTCCATGTCCTCCAGCACCAGGTGGTCGTAGACCTCGTCGCTGAACACCTTGATGCCGCGGTAGGCGGCTTCCTCGAGGATGGCCTCGATGGTCTCGCGCGGATACACCGTCCCGGTCGGGTTGCTGGGAGAGTTCAGCACGATCCCGTAGGTACGCATGCCGATGTTGTCGATCACTTCCTGCGGATCGAGCTGGTGGCCGTTCTCCGGCCGGGTCGGAATCATGCGCACCTCGCCGCCGTTCATGCGGATCAGCGGGGCATACAGCAGGAAGGTCGGGTCGGTGACCAGGAACTGGCGCCCGGGCGCCGCCGTCGCGGTCAGCGCCAGGTACATGGCCTCCGTGGCACCGGTGGTCACCAGGAAGTTCTCCTCCACCAGGGGTCGCCCGTAGCGTTCGGTGTAATAGTCCTTGAGCGCCGTGAGCAGCTCCGGCAGGCCCGCATCCATGGTGTAGCGGGTGTGGCCCGCCTGCAGCGCCTCGATGTGCGCATCGATGATGTGCTGCGGCGTCGGGAAGTCCGGCTGCCCGATCGAGAGATGGATCACGTCTTCCATGGTCGCCGCCAGGTTCACCATGCGCCGGATCCCGGCCACCGGGATCGCCTGCAGGGACGGCGTCCAGACCTGGCTGGTCGTGTCCACCTGATCGAGGTCGAGCTGTGTCGCCATGGGTCCACCTCCGTGGGTCGCGGGCGAAGCCGGCCAGCCGCGCCCGGTACTGCCTTACATCGCGTCCAGAAAGCCACTATTTGGCCATCCGGTCAACCTCCCCGGGCGGCCGCGTGCCGTCCCCCGACGGGCGCGGCACGCGGCCCGCTTGACGGGTGTTCGGGGGCGCCGGTACCGTCAACGAAGGACCGGACGGGCCGCCGCCGATCACCGGCGGTCCGCTCCGGGGCAATCGCCGCGCCCCGCGGCGATCCCGAGCCTTCCGGAGGTAGCAATGCCCGAGAGCGAATCGGCCAGGCCCGTGGTGGCTGTGCTCACCGCCCCGGACGAGGGGCGTCCGCCCGGCCTCGAGCCGCTCGACGCCAAGGCGGAGGTCGTCCACGCGACCGACCCGGACAGCCTTCGCGACGCGCTCGAGAGGGCCGACGTGCTGATGGTGACCGACTTCCGCAGCACCATGCTGCAGGATGCCTGGCCCCACGCCCGACACCTGCAGTGGGTGCACGCCACCAGCGCCGGGGTCGATGCGCTCATGTTTCCGGAGCTGGTCGAGAGCGACGTCCCGGTCACCAACGCCCGTGGGATCTTCGACCGCGCGATCGCCGAATTCGTTCTCGGCCAGATCCTGGCCTTTGCCAAGGACCTGCCGGCCAGCCTCGAGCTGCAGCGGGCGCATCGCTGGCAGCACCGGGACACCGAGCGGATCATGGACAAGACCGTGTTGGTGGTGGGCGCGGGAGCGATCGGGCGCAGCATCGCCCGCATGGTCCGGGCCGCCGGGATGCAGGCGTTGGGCCTGGCGCGGCGTGCCCGTGCCCACGATCCGGACTTCGAACGCGTCTATGCCGCTGAGTCGCTGCACACGGCCCTGCCGCGGGCGGATTTCGTAGTGGTCGCCGCGCCGCTCACCGAGGCTACCCGGGGCATGTTCGGCCAGGCCGCGTTCCATCGCATGAAACGCAGCGCGCGCCTGATCAACATCGGGCGCGGCCCGGTGGTCGAGACCGGCGCGCTGGTCCAGGCGCTGCGTGACGGTGAGCTCGCGGGCGCGGCGCTGGACGTCTTCGAGCAGGAGCCGCTGCCGGACGATCATCCCCTGTGGGGTCTCGACAACGTGATCCTGACCGCCCACATGGCCGGCGACTTCATCGGCTGGCGGGAGGCCCTGTCCACGCAGTTCCTCGAGAATTTCCGCCGCTGGGAGGAAGGCCGCCCGCTGGAGAACGTGGTCGACAAGACCCGCGGCTATGTGGTGGACCAGCCGGAACGACGCCAGGCCTGAACAGTCTCAGGCAACAGGCCGGGCCGCCCCCGGACGCATCCGGGGCACGGGCGAGGCACCGGACAGTACTGCGCCGCGTGCACGCGCGGCGCGCGGACAGACACGGAGGCCAGGCATGAACGAGTCACCCCTGCTCAGCCATCTCCAGGGCTACATCGACGGTCGCTGGGTCGGCGCCGACAACGGCGGAACCCTGGCGGTCACCAACCCGGCCACCGGCGAAACCCTCGCCGAGGTGCCGTCCATGGGCCGCGACGAGACCGGCCGCGCGGTCGAGGCGGCGAAAGCCGCGCTGGACGACGCCGCGACCCTGGAAGAGCGGCGGGCGTGGCTGGAGCGCATCGACGAAGCGTTGGTAGAGAACAAGCGCGAGATCGGGCGCATCCTCACCATGGAACACGGCAAGCCCTGGAAGGAAGCGCAAGGCGAGGTCGAATACGCCGCCGGCTTCTTCCGCTTCTGCGCCCGTCACATCGACGCCCTGCGCTCGCGCACCCTGGAGGAGCGCCCGCGCGACTGCAGCTGGACGGTGCACAACCGGCCCGCCGGCGCCGTGGCACTGATCACGCCGTGGAACTTCCCCATCGGCATGATCGCCAAGAAGCTGGCACCGGCGATCGCCGCCGACTGCGCCAGCGTGATCAAGCCCTCCTCCAAGACGCCGCTGACCATGCTGGCGCTGTTCCACCTGCTCGACGAACGAGTCGGCATGCCCCGCGGCAAGGTGAACCTGGTCACGGGCTCGGCCGGGCCGATCGGCGACGCACTGTGCGAGCATCCGGACATCAGCGTGGTCAGCTTCACCGGCTCCACCGAGGTGGGGCGCGAGCTGATCCGCAAGACCGCGGACCAGGTCAAGAAGCTGACCCTGGAGCTGGGCGGCAACGCGCCGTTCCTGGTGTTCGACGACGCCGACCTCGACCGCGCCGCCGACAACCTGATCGCGAACAAGTTTCGCGGCGGCGGCCAGACCTGTGTCTGCGCCAACCGCATCCTGGTGCAGAAGAGCGTCGCCGGCGCCTTCGCCGGGAAGGTCGCCGAGCGGGTGAACCGGATGACGGTCGGCAACGGTCTCGAGGAAGGCGTCGACCTGGGTCCGCTGATCGACCGCAACGGCTACCAGAAGGTTCGCCGCCACGTGCAGGACGCCCTGGACAAGGGCGCCCAGCGGGTCGCCGGCGAGGACCCGGGCGAGCTGGACCAGGACTGGGGCGCGTTCTACCCGCCGACGGTGCTGCGCGGGGTCACCGGCGAGATGGCCTGCACCCGGGAGGAGACCTTCGGCCCGCTGGTGCCGATGCTGGAGTTCGAGGACGAGCCCGAGGCCGTGCGCCTGGCCAACGACACGGAGTTCGGCCTGGCGGCCTACGTGTTCACCACCGACCAGCAGCGCGCCGACTGGATCATCCCGCGTCTGCACTTCGGTCACGTCGGTCACAACACCGGTACCGGTCCCACGCCGGAGGCTCCCTTCGGCGGCATGAAGCAGTCCGGCTACGGCCGCGAGGGCGGACTCGAGGGGCTGTTCGAGTTCGTGGAGGTGCAGACGGTGCCCCGGGGCGCATGAGCGCCCCGGGGGAACGGCCTTAGGAAAGAATGCGGCGCGTCTGGACATCGGAGGCAGGTTTCGGGGCGCTTCCTGGCATGCGAGGAATCACCGGTTCGTGCCAAGGGTACGGGCTAGCTGGAGACATCCGACCCTCTTACCCAAAACCTAAAACCTGAAACCTCTTATTCTTGTTCTTGCTCTTCCGCCACCAGCCGCGCCAGGAAATCGAGGTCCGGGATGATCGCCTCGGTCGTGCCGATCCGTACCCGGCACAGCACCGGGGAGTCGACACCCGGCTCCTCGCGGCCCTGTTGCAGCAGACCGCGCTCGACCTTGACCAGGTGGGGATGGCCCTGGACGACCAGCGCCAGGTAGTCGTCGTCCAGTGACTCGTCGATGTTGTACAGGATCGCGACACGGGCTCGCGGGCTCGCGGGCGGCAGGTCGTCGCCGTCGGCCGCCTCGAAGCTGATCACGGGCAGCCGCCGGTCCCCCCATGCCACGCTGCCCGCCTGCCAGGCGGGGCTGTTCTCGACCGGATCGATCGCCGTGTGACCGATCACCTCCACGATCGCCGCGTTGGGCAGCAGCAGCCGGCGGTTGCCGCTCAGCGGCAGCAGCAGGCTGTATACGTCGTTGGCCGCGCCCGATTCCCGTTCAGCCATTCCCGGCGCTCCCCGTCACTTGGCGGCCTCCGCCGTGTCCTTCCGGCGGTGACGCTCCAGCACCGTGTTGATGGTCTCCAGCAGGTCCGCCTCCTGGTAGGGCTTGCCGAGGTACTCGTCCACACCGATTTCCAGCGCCCGGCTACGGTGCTTCTGGCCCACGCGCGAGGTGATCATGATGATCGGGATATCGCGCCATTCCTCGTGCCCCTGCATGTGGTTGGCGAGCTCATAGCCGTCCATGCGGGGCATCTCGATATCCAGGAGCATGATGTCGGGATGGTTCTCCTGCAGCAGGGCCACCGCGTCGACCCCGTCCTTGGCGGTGAGGACCTTCATCTGGCGGCTTTCCAGCAACCGCGTGGTGACCCGCCGCACGGTGATGGAGTCGTCCACCACCATCACGGTCACGCCGCGTTCCGCCTCGGCATCGGTCTTCTCGTAGGCCGCCCCGGTCTCGCGCGCGCGCTGCATGATGGCGCCCGAGCGCACCAGCGCCACCAGGTCCAGGATCAGCACCACGCTGCCGTCGCCCAGGATCGTGGCGCCCGAGATGCCCCGGATGCCGCCGAGCTGGGGCCCGACCGACTTGACCACCATCTCCCGGCTGCCGACGAGGCTGTCCACGGTCAGGGCGACGCGCTCGTCGCCGGCCCGCACCAGGATCATCGGCACGGTCTGGGCGTCGTCCGCGGGCAGGCGGCTGCCGCTGCCCATCAGCTCGGAGAGCGGGCGCACGGTGAACGTGGCGCCGCCGTAGCGGTAGTGGGTCTGGTGCCCGGTCAGATACTCGTGCGCCTCCTGCGGCGTCAGGCGCGCGACGCCCTCGATGGCATTGAGCGGGACCGCGTAGGTCTCCTCGCCGAGCCGCACCAGCAGTCCCTGGCTGATGGCCAGTGTGAACGGGAGCCGGATGGTGAAACGGGTGCCGGAGCCCGGCTCCGAGTCGATCGCCAGCGAGCCGGACAGCTGCTTGATCTCGGCGTCGACCACGTCCATGCCGACGCCGCGCCCCGAGATCTGTGTGACCTTGTCCGCGGTGCTGAAACCGGGCTCCAGGATGAACTGGATGATGTCCTGGTCGCTGAGCTCCACGCCCTCGCGCGTCAGGCCCTGCTCGATGGCCTTGCGGCGGATCGCGTCCAGGTCCAGGCCGGCGCCGTCGTCGCGCACCACGATCACCACCTGCGCCCCCTCGCGGTGCAGTGCCACCGACAGCGTACCCTCCTCCGGCTTGCCGCGACGGCGCCGCTCCTCGGGCAATTCCAGGCCGTGCGCGATGGCGTTGCGCAACATGTGCTCCAGCGCCGGCATGATACGGTCCAGCACCGTGCGGTCCAGCTCCGCTTCGCCCACCACCTCGAGGTGGGCGCGCTTTCCGAGCTCCGCCGAGACCTGCCGGACCAGGCGCCGGAGCCGCGCCGCCTGGGTGGTGAAGGACACCATGCGGGTGCGCATCAGGGTGTCCTGCAGCTCCGTGGCGACGCGCGACTGCTGCAGCAGCAGGCTCTCGGATTCCCGGCGCAGGTTCTCCAGCAGCTCCTCCACGCTGGTAAGGTCCGACACGCTCTCGACCAGTGCGCGGGAGAGCTGCTGCACCCGCGTATAGCGGTCCAGCTCCAGCGGGTCGAATTCCTGCCGCAGCCGATCCTCTTCCTCGGGGCCGTAGCGGTGCAGGATCTGGGCCTCGGTCTCGATCTCGAGCTCCCGGAGCTGGTTGCGCAGGCGCTCCACCGTCTGGTCCAGCTCGGTGAGGTTGAAGCCCAGCGAGTTGATCTGCTGCTCCAGACGGCCGCGGTAAATGCTGACCTCGCCGGCATTGTTGAGCAGCGTATCCATGATCTCGGCCGGCACCCGGATCAGGTCCGAGGCTCCGGGCCGGGCGGCGGGGGCCGCGCGCTCTTCCGCCGGCGCGGCCGGCCGCTCGCGGGCGGGCTCGTCCGCGTGGGGCTCGCCGGAGATTCGTGCGGCGCCTTCCGCGCCGGGTTCCTGCGCCCCGGTACTTTCGGCTTCCTCCGGAGCCGCTTCCGACGACTCCCCGGGTGCCGCCTCGGTGCTCTCCCGCTCCTGTTCCGCTTCCGCCGGTGCCTCCGGCTCCACGGGAGCCGCCTCTTCAGCGGCCGCCCGGTCCCCCGATGACGACCCCTCCGGGGGTGCGGCGGCGGCAGCCGGTGCGCCGCGGGCCGCCTGAAGCTCGTCCAACAGCGCCCGCGCCGGATCGACCGGCTGCCCGGAGCGGGTCCGGTCGAGCATCGTATGCAGCTGGTCCACCGTCCGGATCAGCAGGTTCACGTACTTGTCGCTGCGGCTGACGCGCCCGCGGGAGAGCAAGGAAACCGCCGTCTCCAGCTCGTGGGTCAGGTTGCTCATGTTGCGGGCGCCGGCCATGCGGGCGCTGCCCTTGAGCGTATGCAGCTCGCGCAGCATGGCGTCGACCTCGTCCTGATCGGCCGGCTCGGCGCTCCAGTCGTGCAGGATCTCGTCGGCCTTGGCGAGAATCTCGACGCCCTCGTCCAGGAAGATCTCGGTGAGCGCCGGATCCATCGTCTCGGGGGTATCCAGCTCCTCGCGGCTGACGTGGCGATGACCGATGTCGCGCTCGATCAGCTCACGCTCGTATGCCTCGATACGGGCCCAGAGCTCGCTGTGGTCCGGCATGGGGACGGCGCTGTCGCCCAGCGCTTCGAGGATGTCGCGGACCGCGTCGGTGCTGGTACGGAAAAGCGACTCCGTCTCGCCGGCCAGCGTCATGCCCTTGTTGTGCATCGCCTTGGCGAGGTGCTCCAGCCGGCGGGCCAGCTCGGCGATCCCGGTCGCTTCCGCCATGTTGGCACTGCCGTGCAGGGTGTGCAGGGCGCGTATCAGGTCGTCGCCGACGGTTTCCGCCTCCTCGCCGTCACGGGCGGCCTGCAGGCAGGCATCGACGGTCTGGAGATGCCCGGTGCATTCCTTGGCGAAGATCTCGTACAGCACGGAGTCCATGCGCGGTGCGCCGGCTTCCGTCTCCGGAGGCTCCGCGGCCGGCCCGCCATCCTCCGTCCCCGGCTCCGGTGCCGCCGTCGCTCCGGTCCCGGCCGGTTCCGCTGCCGGCTCACCCGGCGGCGACTCCTCTTCCGCCTCGCCACCGGGCGGCGCCGCCCCCGCTTCGCGGGCGGACGCCGTTCCCCCGCCCGCTTCTTCCGCGGACGGCTCCTGTTCCGGGCCCGGCTCCGCCGGTACCGCCCCGCCCTCCGGCGGCGCGGTACCGGTGGCCTCGTGCAGGGCCTTGCCCGCGGCCTCCGCGGCCCGCTCGGCCTCCGCGCTTCCCGGCTGGGCGATCTCGTAGGCGCGCGCGATGATCCCCAGCACGTCGGTCTGCGGCGGCGTCCCGTCGCGCAGCTGCTGCAGCAGCTCGGGCAGGGCCGCAACGGCCTCGTCGATGAGGGCGACGACCTCGTCGGTGCGCTGCACGGTCTGGTCGATCACCCGGTTGAGCATGTTCTCGATCGACCAGGCGAACTCGCCCATGAACTCCGCGCCGACCATGCGGCCGCTGCCCTTGAGCGTGTGGAAGCCCCGCCGCACGGTGACCAGGGCCTCGTTGTCCCCGGGATTGTTGCGCCAGCGGGGCAGGAATTCCGAGAACGTCTCCAGGACCTCTTCCGCTTCTTCGAGGAAGATGTCCACGATCTCCTCGTCGACGTCGTCCTGCGGCGGCGCCACTGGCGCTGCCCGGTGCCCCTCGCCTTCCCCCTCCGTGACGGCGGGCCGCTCTTCCTCGGCGGACTCCTCCGGGGCAGCGGCCTCACCCGGCGATGCTTCGCTCTCCTCCGCGGTCGACGGCTGTTCCCGGCCCTCGCCGGCCGCTTCTCCGGCCGGCTGGCCCGCGCCCGACCCGGCGGCCACGGCGGTCCAGTCACCGGTGGGCTCCTGCTGCAGCAGATCGACGTAGCCCTCGGTGGTATCGAGGATGCTCTCGGGGCTGGTGCGCCCCTCCCGCAGGGCCTCGAGGTAGTACTCGACACTGATGACGGCGTCCGCGATGATCTCCAGCGTGGCGCTCCCGGGCGTGTGGCCGCGCTCGAGTATCTCGCTCGCCAGGTATTCGCGCAGCGCTCCGAGCAGTCTGCCCGGACGATCCAGCTCCAGCATCGCCAGGCTGGCCTCGATCTCGTGCAGCAGCTGGATCGACTCCCGGACCAGGGACGCATCGCCTTCCTGCTCCAGGAACTCGGTGAGACTCTCCTTGACGCGCGCGAGGTTGCGGATCGACTCCCGGAACACGGCCCGGCCGACCTCGAGGTCGACCCCGCGGGGCTCCTCGGAATCGCCCTCCCCGGGCTCGATGTCGCGGAGCTCGTCGCTTTCCAGCCGGCTCTCGACGTTGAGCAGATTGCGCGCGATCTCGAGCAGGCCGGCCTCGCTCGCGTCCGCCTCGCCGTCGCTGATGGCCTTGAGGGCGGCGGCCTGCTCGTCGACCAGCTCCTCCATGCCCCGCATGTTGATCATGCCGAGGGTGTTGGCGACGCGTTCGAGCGTCTCCACCAGGGGCGCGAGGTCGTCGGTGGGGGTGTCCTCGACGCGCAGGAACACGTCGAGCGCCTCCTTGACGCTCACCAGGTCCTCCCGGATCGCGCGCGAGACGCTGCCGATCAGCTCCGCGTCAGGCCCCGCCATTGCCTGGCGTGCCCGCTCGAGCTCCTCCGGATCCGGGACCAGCTCGGCGAGCCCGAACGCGTCGTGGAGGTGCCGCAGGCGCTGGCCGCTCGAGCGGGCCCGGCCGGCATAATAGAGCAGGGACAGGAACAGCCGTTCCGCCTCGTGCGGCTGCCCGGTATCGGCGACCTGCTTGAGCTGCCGGTCCAGGCGCCCGAGCAGTTGCTTGAGCGTGTTGTCCGCTTCCAGGCCGCGGTCCTTGAGCGCCTCGATCACGCCCGCCGCCGCGCCCCAGAGCCGGTAGGCATCCCGCTCGCCGCTGGCTTCCTGCATCCGCACCATCGCGTCCAGCATGCGCTGCAGGTGCTGCTCCGCCGTGGGGTCCTTCATCCACCGCAACAGGCCGGACTGGAATGGACCCCGCTGCCGCCGTGCCTCCGCCGCGGCGTCGCCGCTCACCGTCTCGGGCGGCAGGTAGTCGTTGTCCGGCAGCCCCGGCAGGGTCTCGATGAACAGGTCGACCTCGGAGAACGTGCGCTTGCCGGCGGCCATGCGCAGCCCGTTCAGCTGGGGCAGCAGCAGCAGCGGCAGGTCCATCTGCCCGTGCAGCAGCCGCTCGAGATAGTGCGGGAGCACCATCAGGCCCGCCAGCATGGGCTCGTAGACGGTCTGTGGCGCGCTGCCGTCACGCAGCTGCTGCAGCAGGAACTCGAGCTCCCGCGTGATCAGCACCGGCCCGATCAGCTCCAGCATGGCGAGCGTCCCGGCGACCTGGTGCAGCTCACCCGCGCAGCGCTCCAGCGGCGATGCGTCCTCCGGCGAATCGAGGTACGCCTCGAGCTCGTTGCGGGCAGCCAGCAACGACTGGTCGAGCTGCGTCTTGACCCATTGCAGGGAGTCGGAAACCGACTGCTTTATCATAGGCCGTAAACCCCGGCCCGCCCCCGGGCGGGAAGCGGGCCCGATCGCCCCTTATGTTGTCCGGCGCGCGCCGGCGGTCATGGCAGCTTGAACCCGGCCACGGACTCGCGCAGCTCCGTCGCCAGCTCGGCAAGCCGCCCGATCGCGTCCCCGGTCTCGCGGGTGCCCTCTGCCGTCTCCTGCGTAACCTTCTGGATCTGGGTCATGTTGCTGGTTACTTCGGCCGCCTGCCGGGACTGCTGGCGTGCTGCGTCCGAGATACTCTGGACCAGGCTCGCGATCTGGTTCGACACGCGTTCGATCTCGTCCAGCGCGTTGCCCGCGTCCTCGGCCAGCTTGGCACCGGCCACCACCCCGGAGGTGCTGTTCTCCATCGAGGTCACCGCCTCGTTGGTGTCCGCCTGGATCGTGCGCACCAGCGCCTCGATCTGCTTGGTTGCGTTGGTCGAGCGTTCCGCGAGCCGCTGGACCTCGTCGGCCACGACCGCGAACCCGCGGCCCTGCTCGCCGGCGGCGGATGCCTGGATCGCCGCGTTCAGGGCCAGGATGTTGGTCTGTTCCGCGATATCGTTGATCAGCTCGACGATGTTGCCGATCTCCTGGGAGCTCTCGCCGAGGCGCTTGATGCGCTTCGATGTCTCCTGGATCTGCTCGCGGATGCTGTCCATGCCCTCGATGGTGCGGCGTACCGCCGTGCCGCCCTTGGCCGCGGTCTGCACCGACTGCTGCGCCACCTTGGCCGAGCGCTGGGCATTCTCCGACACCTGGCTGATCGAATGCGCCATGTTCTCGATGGCGCCGCTGGTGGCATTGATCTGCCGGCTCTGCTGCTCGCTGGCCCGGATCAGCCGGCCGGCATTGTCCTGGGACTCCGAAGCCGCGGTCGCGACCCGCTCCGCCGTGCTGTTGATGGTCGTGACCAGGTCGCGCAGCGCCTCGATCGCGTAGTTGATGGAGTCGGCGATGGCGCCCGTGATGTCCTCGCTGACGCTCGCCTGCACCGTGAGGTCGCCCTCGGCGAGCGTGCCCATCTCGTCCAGCAGCTGCAGGATGGCATCCTGGTTGCGGCTGTTCTGGTCCCGCGCGTTGCGCAACAGGCGGCGGATCTGCGAGGTCATGCTGTAGATGGCCATCACCAGCAGCAGGGCCGCCAGCACCGCCAGGGCGACCCCGTAGATCCCCTTCACGGGCCGATCCTGCGCGACCATGCGGAATGCCTGTTCCTGCTGCGCCAGCGCGTTCTGCAGGGGCTCGGTCGCGAGCCCGGCGAGCGCCTGCTGCGCCTTGCGGAGCCCGTCCGCGTGGGCCGCGATGTATTCCCCCTGCCCGGACATCTTCCCGTAGTCCCCGAGCAGGCTGTCCAGAGCCTGGCGCGCCCGGGCGCTGCCGGCCGCCGTGAGCCCCATCGAGGGATCGCCGTGGCGCAGCCCCTGGAGCGCGGTGCCGAGGGCCTCGATGGACTGCTTGAGCTGCTTGCCCGAGGGCGTCCGATCGCCCGTGCCGTGAACCAGCGCGTCGACCTGCCGATTGATGCGCTGCACCCGCACCACCTGTTGCTCGAGGACGTCCGCCCGACTGCCGTGAGCCCGGCCGGCGAGGTCCTGGAGCCGGGAAGCCATCGCGGGCAGCAGATCGTCCAGGGTGGCGGCGTAACCGTGCGCTTTCGGCAGGTAATCGCGGCCACTCAGGATCACCTCCAGGTGCCTGTCGAGCTTCTGCCAGAGGCCGCGCACCTTCCCGACCGCCGGACGCACCGCGGCAGGCGCGGGCGGCAGCCCCCGGGCGGGATCACCGTGCGCCAGGACGGCCACGTCGTGGCCGAACCCGGACTTGGCGCTGACCAGCGCCTGGAACGGGCCGGCGCCCGCACCCGGGTTGGAAGCCTGGCCGCGTACCGCCAGCATCGCGTAGCGGCTGATGCGATCACTCTGGCGGCTCTGCTGGCGCGTGATTTCGAGGTATTGCTTGTCGTGGCCCTGCACCGATCCGAGGTAGACGAAGATCACGACACTGCCGGCGACCGAGAGTGCCAGGAGAACCAGCAGCAGGATGAACCGCCGGTTGGTGCGCCCCCCGGTGCCGGCCTTGTTCTTCTTTGCCTTTGCCATAGCTTCTCCTTAGGCGACGACCCGTGCTCCGCCGCCCCGGCGGTGTTCGCGAAGGGCTCCCCTGGTCCGCCCCCCCATGCCCGTCACATCAGGTACTCCCGGTCGGCGGCGTTCTGGAACACCTGGCTGTCCGCCAGCGCCTGCAGGCTGATGACCGGCCAGGTTTCCTCCTGCCGATAGGCGCCGGTGACGAATTCGCGGCACGGCGCCGGCAAGTCCGCCGGCGGCGGCACCGCCTGGTCGGCGATGAACTGCTGGAAACCGAACACTTCCTCCACCAGGAACCCGGCGGCGAAAGACGGGTGACGCAGGACCACGACCCGCGTGGCGTGCCCCCGCAAAGCGGTTGCCCGCCCTTCCATGAGGTAGGCGAGGTCGGTCACCGGAAGCAGGGTTCCGCGCAGGTTCCCCACCCCCCGCAGCCACGGCTTGGCTCCCGGGATCCGGGTCAGCGGCGGGCAGACCAGGACCTCCCGAACCTCGTCCCGGGGCGCGGTAAAGCGATGCGTGCCGAAGCGAAAGCCCAGACCGACCCACTCGCCGCGCGCACCGGCAACGCTGCTGCCGATCCGGCCGGATACCTGGCGGCTCCGGTGCTCGATCTCCTGCAGGGCACGAAACGGATCGTCGGCGAACCGGGCCAGTCCCGTCATGCGCGCAGCACCTCAGCCGATCGCGGCGCGCAGCTTGTCGACGAGCTCCTGCTCCTTGACCGGCTTCATGATGTAATCGACGGCGCCCTGGCGCAGGCCCCAGATCCGGTCGGTCTCCTGGTCCTTGGTCGTCACGATGACCACGGGAATATTGGCGGTCTGGGCATCCTTGCTCAGGCGTCGGGTGGCCTGAAAACCGCTCATGCCCGGCATGACGATGTCCATGATGATCGCGTCCGGCTGGGTTTCGATCGCCTGCTGGATCCCTTCCTCACCGCTGTTGGCCACCACGGTCTCGAAGCCGTGTTTCTCGACCATGTTCTGCAGGAGGTAGACCTCGGTGGGCGAGTCGTCGATGATTAGTATTTTTGGCATGGCTGGATCCCCCATCAAAGAATCTGCCAGACCGCCATATTCTCGGTACCGCCCGGATGAGCTGGGGGTCCCGGGGAGACCTCGGCAGTTCTACTTCTGCATGTAGTTTCGGATCGTTTCGATCAGTTCGTCCCGCGTGAACGGCTTGGTGAGATACTGTTCCGATCCGACGATGCGCCCGCGGGCGCGATCAAACAGGCCGTCCTTGCTCGAGAGCAGGATGACCGGAATGCGGCGGAAGGCCTTGTTCTGCTTGATCAGCGCACAGGTCTGATAGCCGTCGAGCCGCGGCATCATGATGTCGACGAAGATCATGTCCGGCCGATGATCCGCGATCTTGGCGAGGGCCTCGTAGCCGTCGCTGGCGGCCACGACCTCGCAGCCCTCCTTCTGGAGGAGCGTCTCGGCGGTACGGCGGATGGTCTTGCTGTCGTCGATGACCATCACCTTCAGCCCGTGCAGGTCGCCGGCACCTCCGGTACCGTTGGTGCGCGGTACCGCCGCGCCCCGCTCATGCAGCGGCGCGCTGCTGACGGCCCGTCGCGCAACGGCCGAGGCGGCCTGCGCGGAAGGATATTCGGCGTATGCGGCTAGCTTCTCCAAGACCTTGACCCCTTGCGCGTGTGGCGGGCGCTCGCCGGCAGCCCTGTGGCTCGAAACCCCGGCGTGCCTCCAGCGGGACGCGCCTGCTCTTCTTCCTTGTCAAAACACCTCAAGTGGTGCCCATAAATGCCGGGTTTTCTCACGGTTTCGAGTCTTGTACCACACTCTGAGCTCGAGTTCCATGCATCCGGTCACGTGCGGATGCTTTTATGATCGCCGCTATTACCATACCCCTCCCGGCGAGGTTTATGATACCCCCAGAATACACCGGTCATGCACCGTCGGAGGGCCATTCGAGCGCCGATGGTCGGACGGCGCGGACCCAGCCACGGGAGCTTTTCCTGGCATGAGCATCACGGTCGGGGTGGTGATGGATCCCATCGGCGGCATCAAGCCGTGGAAGGACACGACGCTGGCGATGCTGCTGGAATGCCAGCGCCGGGACTGGCGGATCGAATACGTGGAGCCCGCCGACCTGTACCTGCGGCACGGCGAGCCCCGGGCGCGCCGACGCCGGCTCACGGTGGCCGACAGCAACGCCGACTGGTACTCGCTCGGAGAGGAGCACGACGGTCCGCTCGCCGAGCTCGACGTGATCCTGATGCGCAAGGACCCGCCCTTCGACCTGGAGTACATCTATTCGACCTACGTGCTGGAGCGCGCCGAGGACGAAGGTGTGCTCGTGGTCAACCGTCCCGCCGCCCTGCGCGACGTGAGCGAGAAGGTCTACACCGCCTGGTTCCCGCAGTGCTGTCCGCCGACGCTGATCTGCAGCAGCATGCAGCGCATGCGCGACTTCCTGGGCGAGCACGGCGACATCATCGTCAAGCCGCTGGACGGCATGGGCGGGACTTCGATATTCCGGGTACGCACCGGGGACCCGAACACCAGCGTGATCCTGGAAACGCTCACCGGTCGCGGCCGGCGTTTCGCCATGGCGCAGCGCTATCTGCCGGAGATCACGGAAGGCGACAAGCGCATCCTGCTGATCGACGGGGAGCCGGTGCCCTACGCTCTCGCCCGGATCCCGGCGGCCGGCGAATTGCGCGGCAACCTCGCCGCGGGCGGGCGCGGCGAGGGACGCGCCCTGACCCGGCGCGACCGGTGGATCTGCGAGCAGGTAGCCCCGGTCGCGCGGGACAAGGGCCTGCTGTTCGTGGGGCTCGACGTGATCGGTGACTACCTCACCGAGATCAACGTCACCAGCCCGACCTGCGTACGCGAGCTGGACGCCCAGTACGGGATCAACATCGCCGGCACACTGATGGACGCGATCGCCGGCCGGCTCGAACGGAGCCCCCGTGATCGATGACCTGCCCCGGGCCGCCGCGCGGCACCGGATTCACGATGCGCGGTTCCTGCGCGGCCTTTGCGCGGTATAGACTCTGTTGCAGTGGACCGGGGGGATCGCATGAACAGTCCGTCACCCGCCCTGGAGAGCCGTGAGATCACGAGCCGTGACCGGCTGGTGACCACGCTGTTCTTCGCCGCGCTGGTGCACGGCATCATCATCCTGGGCATCGGCTTCTCGTCGAAGGCCTTCGACTCGCCCCTGCAGTCGCGGCTGGAGGTCACGCTGGTGACCGGCCGCCAGACGGCGCGACCGGACAGCCCCGACTACCTGGCCCAGATCAACCAGCGCGGCAACGGCAATACCCGGCGGCACGTGCGGCCGCGCAGCGCCATGGCGACGCCGGCGGCGATGGACCACGCCGGCCTGCCCGACGCCGCGGACCTGGCGTTCGCATCGCCGTCGGACATCCCCCAGCTCGACCCCGATGCCACCCGGGCCTCCGCCACGCGCGTGGCGCAGCAGCTGGTGACGGCGCTGGAATCGCCGCGCCAGGCGCCGAGTGCCGCGCGCGCGGTGAACACCGAGAGCCGCCACGTGCTGCGGCTCTCCCGCCTGGTCGAGCGCAGCCGTCCGGACCGACGCGGGACCGACGACCGCACCCGCACGGCCCGCGCCAGCAGTCGCGACCCGCGGGACAAGTTCATCTCGGTCAACACCCGTTCGAGCGTGTACGCCCCCTACCTGACGGACTGGCGACGAAAGGTCGAGCAGGTGGGCAACCTGCACTTCCCGGACCAGGCCGCACGCGCGGGACTATCGGGAACGGTGACCGTCGAGGTGGCCGTGAACGCGGACGGCAGCCTGCGCAACGTGCGGATCGTCAAGCCTTCGCACCACAAGGTCCTGGATCGCGCGGTGCTGCGCATCCTGCGCCTGGCGGCACCGTTCGCCCCGTTCTCGCGCGCCATGCGCAAGGATGCCCGCACCATCCATTTCGCCTACGAGTGGCGGTTTCTCGCGGGTGACGGCCAGGCCACGGCCAAGAGCGCGGTCTACGCCAGCCCCGGCCAGGGCTCGTGACAGCGCGGCCGGGGCGCCGGCCGTCGGTCCGAGGTGGCATTCCCTCTGGACGGGTTAGTATCATCCCTTCATGAGCGGCAGCGGCTATCTTCACAACCAGTGTCTCATTGCGATGCCCACGCTCGCGGATCCGAATTTCTCCCAGACCGTGACCTACATCTGCGAGCACAACGACGAGGGAGCGTTGGGACTGATCATCAACCGGCCCAGCGAGCTGCACCTGAGCGACATCATGTCGCAGATGGAGCTCGAGGTGCCGGTACGGGAGGACCTGGACGCGCTGCTGTTCTTCGGCGGTCCGGTGAGTCCCGAGCGGGGTTTCGTCCTGCACCCCGCCGACGAGGGCTGGAGCGCCACCCTGCAGGTGAGCGCGGAGATCAGCGTCACCAGCTCGCGGGACATCCTCAGCGCGCTCGCCCGGGGCGAGGGACCGGCCGACTTCCTGATCGTGCTCGGCTACGCCGGCTGGGGTCCCGGCCAGCTCGAGCAGGAGATGCTCGACAACGCCTGGCTGAGCCTGCCGGCCGACAGCGAGCTCCTGTTCCAGACCCCCTGGGAGCGACGCTGGGAGGTCGCGGCCGGCCTGCTGGGCGTCGACCTGGCCCGCCTCAGCGGCCAGGCGGGGCATGCCTGAATTCCCGGCCGTGCATCACGGCACGCTGCTGGGATTCGATTACGGCGAACGGCGCATCGGGGTCGCCGTGGCCCGGCCCGCCGCCGGCTCCGGGCGTCCCCTCGGCACGTTGACGCGGCGTTCCCGTGAGGCGTTGATGACCGCGGTCGGTGAGCTCATCGACGAGTGGCGGCCGGACTTGCTGGTGGTCGGCCTGCCGCTGTCCATGGACGGCACGCCGCACGCGCTCACGGAGGCCGCGCGGCGCTTCGCGGACCGCCTGCACGGCCGGTTCGGACTCCCGGTCCGCCTGGTGGACGAGCGTCTGAGCTCGATCGAGGCACGCGAGCGCCTGCGCCGGGCGCGGAGCGCGGGGCGGCGCCGGCGCATCCGCCGCGGCGAGGTCGACGCGCTGGCGGCGGTCCTGATCCTCGAAACTTTCATGGAGCAACCCGATGAAGCTCATGGATGAGGCCGAGATCGACGACGTGCTCGAGGCTCTCGCCGACGAGCTGGTCGGGCTGCTCGGGCCGGACGCGGCGCAGCCGCCCGGGGTGGTCGGCATCCATACCGGCGGATTCTGGCTGGCACAGCGCCTGCATCCCCGGCTGGCGGCGCGCAGGACGGTGGCGCCCGAGATCGGCACGCTGGACATCAGCTTCTATCGCGACGACTTCAGCCGCATCGGGATGCAGCCCCGCGTGCGGCCATCCCGGCTCCCGTTCGAGGTCGAGGACCGCGAGATCGTCCTGGTCGACGATGTGCTCTACACCGGGCGCACCGTGCGTGCGGCGCTGAACGAGATCTTCGACTACGGCCGCCCCGCGAGCGTGCGGCTGGCCGTGCTGGTACAGCGCAGCGGACGGGAGCTGCCCGTCAGTCCCGACGTCGCCGGCAGGCGCTGCTCGCCGGGCGCGCACGAACACATTAAACTGTACGGCCCGGACCCGCTGGAGCTCCACCTGGTCGGCGCATCCTGACGACCGCCCGCGGCCGGGGGCGCGGAATACGGAGAACATGGATCTACAGGTAGACGAATCCGGACGGCTGAGGCATCTGCTCACCATCGAAGGCCTGTCCCGGGACCTGATCACCGCCATTCTCGACACCGCCGAATCGTTCATCTCCGTGACCGAGCGCCCCGTCAAGAAGGTTCCGCTGCTGCGGGGCAGGACCGTCGTGAACCTGTTCTTCGAGCCCAGCACGCGCACGCGCATGACCTTCGAGCTGGCAGCCAAGCGCCTGTCGGCGGACGTGCTCAATCTCGACATCGAACACTCCTCCACGCGCAAGGGCGAAACGCTGCTGGATACGCTGCGCAACCTCGAGGCGATGCAGGTCGACATGTTCGTGGTCCGCCACAACCAGAGCGGAGCCGCGCATTTCTTCGCCCAGCACGCCGCGCCCCACGTCAGCGTGCTCAACGCCGGCGACGGCTACCACGCCCACCCTACGCAGGCGCTGCTGGACGCGTTCACCATCCGCACCCGGCGTCCCGACCTCGAGAACCTGGTCGTGACCATCGTCGGCGACATTCTCCACTCCCGCGTGGCACGCTCGCAGATCCACGTGCTGCGGGCCCTCGGCGTGCCCGAGATCCGCGTCGCCGCGCCGGCGACGCTGCTTCCCCGCAACATCGAGGAGCTGGGGGTAAAGGTCTATCACCGGCTGGAGCCCGCCCTGGAAGGCTCCGACGTGGTCGTCACCCTGCGCCTGCAGCGCGAGCGCATGCGGGGCGCCCACCTGCCCAGCGAAGCGGAATACTTCCGCTATTACGGTCTCACGCCCGAGCGCCTGCGCAGGACCCGCGACGACGCCATCGTGATGCACCCGGGCCCGATCAATCGCGGGGTCGAAATCGCCTCCGAGGTCGCCGACGGCCCGCGCTCGGTGATCCTGCAGCAGGTCACCAACGGCATCGCCGTACGCATGGCGGTGATGGCGATGACGCTCGGCAGTCGCGGGGGGGAGGCCGGATGACACGCATCCGCATCCGCGGCGGACGCCTGGTCGACCCGGCCCAGGACCGGGACGGCGAGCTGGACCTCTACCTGGACCAGGGACGCGTCGCCGGCGTCGGACGTGCACCGCGCGGCTTCCGCGCCGAGCGCGAGATCGATGCGCGCGGGTGCCTGGTGCTGCCCGGCCTGATCGAGCTCAGCGCGCACCTGGGCGGCGGTGATCCCGCGGACGCCCTGCGGCGCGAGACCCTCGCGGCCGTGGCGGGCGGCATCACCACGCTTTGCACCCCTCCGGACCTGGCCCCCTGCATCGACACGCCGGCGGCCGCCGAGCTGATCCACCTGCACGCCGCCCGCCACGGCCGCGCGCGGGTGGTGACCCTGGGCGCCCTGACCCGCGGCCTGGACGGCGAGCACCTGACCGAGATGGGCGCCCTGCGCGAGACGGGCTGCCCCGCCATGAGCAACGGCCGCCGGCCGGTCCCCAACAGCCTGATCCTGCGACGCGCGCTCGAGTACGCGTCCAGCCACAACCTGCCCGTGCTGCTGCACCCCCAGGACCCCGGACTCTCGGAAGGGGGCTGCGTGCACGAGGGCGAGGTGGCCACCCGGCTCGGGCTCCCCGGGATTCCACCGGCCGCGGAGGTCATCGGCGTCGCCCGCGACCTGGCGCTGATCGAGCTCACCGGCGCCCGGGTGCACTTCTGCCGGCTGTCGGCGGCCGACGCGGTCGACCAGGTGCGCCGGGCCCGGGAGAGCGGCCTGCCCGTGACCGCGGACGTGGCGGCCCACAACCTGCTCCTCACCGACCGCGATATCGAGGGCTTCGACACCAGCTGCCACCTGGTTCCGCCCCTGCGCGGCGAGGACGACCGCCAGGTCCTGCGCGCCGGCGTGGCCGACGGCACGCTGGGCATCGTGTGTGCCGATCACCGGCCCCTGGGCGGCGATGCGAAGCGTGCGCCGTTCGGCGCCACCGCACCGGGCGCATCCGGCCTCGACACCCTTCTCGGCCTGGCACTGACGCTGGTCGAACAGGGCCTGCTCGACCCGGCGGGGCTGGTCGAGCGGCTCAGCCTGGGGCCGGCGCGGCTGCTCGGCCTTGCGGGCGGCCACCTCGGTCCCGGCGCACCGGCCGACCTGTGCATCGTCGACCCGGAATTCCGCCGGGTGCTGCGAAGCGGGGACATGCACAGCGGGGGGCACAACTCCCCGTTCCTGGGACGCGAGCTCCCGGGACGCGTGCTGCACACCCTGGTCGCCGGCGAGACGGTCTGGGACGGGCACGACCCATGAGCGCGAACGCCGCGACGCCGGGGACCGCGAGCCGCCGCGGCAGCATCCTGGTCGAGGACGCGAAGGTGCTGGGGCACCAGCCGTATCCGGGTGCACAGTACATCCTGCGCGTGCGTGCGCCCCGCTGCGCCGCGGCCGCACGGCCCGGGAGCTTCGCCCATCTTCGCTGCGATCCCGCGTTGCCGATGCGCCGGCCGCTGTCCATCATGCGTGTCTCGCCCGAGGAAGGCTGGGTGCAGTTCCTGTACAAGGTCGTCGGGGAGGGCACGCGCCTGCTGGCCCAGCGGGGTGCGGGCGAGGTACTCAGCATGATGGGCCCGATCGGTCGGCCGTTCTCGCCCGACCCGCTCCGGCGCCGTCCGCTGCTGCTGGGGGGCGGTGTGGGCATTCCGCCGATGGTGTTCCTGGCCGACGCGATGCGACAGGACAGGGAAACGGGATGGAAGCCGCTGGTGATCATGGGCTCCGAGGTGCCGTTCCCCTTCCGGGCCCGCCCCTCGACGCTGATGGTTCCCGGCATGCCGGCCGGGGTGATCGCCGCGATGCCGCTGCTGGAGGGCTGGGAGGTCCCCAGTCGCCTGGCCAGCCTGCAGGGCTTTCCCGGCTGCCACGAGGGCTACGTCACCGACCTCGCGCGGCGCTGGCTGGGCGGGCTGGAAGCGGACGCCCTGGCGCAGGTGCAAGTGTTCGCCTGCGGTCCCGAGCCCATGCTGGCCGCCGCGGCCGCGCTGGCGCGTGAGTTCGGGCTGCCCTGCCAGCTCTCGCTGGAAGAGTACATGGCCTGTGCCGTGGGCGGCTGCGCCGGCTGCGTGGTGCGGGTCGCCACCCCCGCCGGCCCGGCCATGAAACGGGTCTGCGTCGACGGCCCGGTGTTCGACGCGGAAGCCGTCTTTCCCGCCTGACCGGTTTCGGCCGCGGGCCGGCGCCCCGCATCGCGGGGCGGATGTGCGTATCCTAAAATTAGAATATACTCATATTCGTCGCGGAATGAACCTCCGCGCAGCCGTGGCATCCGCGAGGTCGCATGCTCCTGCCCATTCTCTACGGAACGATCGTTGGCTTCTCTCTCGGCCTGACCGGCGGCGGGGGCTCGATCTTCGCGGTGCCGCTGCTGGTCTACGGCCTCGGGGTCCCCGGCCACGAGGCGGTGGTGATCTCGCTGGCCTCGGTCGGAGCGACCTCCGCAATCGGCGCCATTGAGCGTATCCGGCGCCGCGAGGCCGCAGTGGTGACGGGTCTGCTGTTCTCGCTGGCGGGCATCTTCGGGGCGCCGCTCGGTGCCAGGATCGGCGCGCGCCTGCCGGATGCCGTGCTGCTGTCGGGCTTTGCCGTGCTGATGGTCGTGGTCGCGGTCTGGATGTGGCACCGGGCCGGGCGAAGAGGCGACGAGAGCGGCGGGGCGGAAGAACCGGCGACCGCGGCCTCGATCCGCGAGCACCTGCGCCACCCCGCGAACCTGCTTCGCCTGGGCGGCGTGGGCCTGGCGACCGGGATGCTCTCGGGGCTGTTCGGCGTCGGCGGCGGCTTCCTGATCGTGCCCGCCCTGATGCTCACCACCGGCATGTCGATCCACCGGGCGGTGGCCACGTCGCTGCTGGCGATCGCGATCATCGCGGCCTCCGCGGTCCTCTACAGCAGCCTGCTGCTGCACGCCCCGGACCCGCGGATCACCCTGCTGTTCATCGCCGGCGGGGTGCTCGGTCTCGGCGGCGGCATCGCGGCCGGCCGGCGCATCGGCGGGCCGCAGATGCAGCGGATCTTCGCCGTGTTCATCCTGGTGACCGGAACGCTGATGCTGATCAAGAACGTCGCCGGCTGACGTCCGCGTTGCGGAGACGGGCTCCGGACCGGCCGCTCAGGGCTCCTTCTTCTCCGCCACCGCCAGCCCCAGCCCGGCCTCGAAGGCCTCGTGGCTGGCGTCGTTCTCGCCCAGGCGGCGCAGCAGGCGGCCAAGCTCCTGGTAGGCCTCGACCACGGGGCCGTTGTGGATGCTGCCTTCCAGGTACTGGCGCGCCTTGCCCCAGATCTCGCCCCGCATGCACAGGCGGGCGGCAGCCAGCAGCAGTGCCGGCTGATCCCCGTAGCGCCGGATCCATCCCTCCGCCTGGGCCAGGCGGCGGGAATCGTCGTCCGTGTGCAGCTCCCCGTAGAGCCGCGCCAGCTCGTCGTCCAGATCCCGCTTGAGCCGCTGCTCGATGAAAGCGGCGGCTTCGGCGTCCTGGTCCAGCGCGTGCAGTGCACGCGCGTACGCACGGACCAGCTCCGGGCGCCGCTGCAGCTCCCGCGGAAGCTCCTTCCAAAGGCTGCGCAGGCCGGCGGCGTCGCGTCGGCGGACCGCGCTGTCGAGCAACTCGCCATAAGCTTCCGCGGCGAGTTCGTCGAGGCGCTGCTCCGACAGCAGCCGGTGCTGGCGCAGTCGTGGAAGCAGCTGGCGCAGCTGGTTCCAGTCGCGCAGCGCCACGTAGCACCGCATCAGCAGCATCAGGATCTGGGTGTGGGACGCCGCCCGTTCCCGCAGGTTGGTCAGCGTGGCGAGCGCCTGTTCGTACTGCTGGTGGTCGATCTGCAGCTCCGCCTGGGTGATCAGGACCGCCGTGCGGCCCTCGGTGGTGCACTCGTAGGCCTTGCGCAGGTACTGGTCCCGTCGGTCGTCGGCGCGCTGGAGCTGGGCGGCGCGGGCGGCGGCCAGGTAGTTCAGCAGGGGGGTCTCGGCGTGCTCTGCCCCCTGGGTCAGGGTCTTCTCGGCATCGCGCCAGTGGCCCTCGTTCATCTTGATCAGGCCGCGGTTGAGGGCACGGCGCGCGCGCCTCTGGCGGCGCGTCTCCCGCCAGGCGCCCAGCTGCCCCGGCAGTGCGGCGGTCCCCGCCAGCACGCGCCAGGCGATGTGCCAGCCGCTGTAGAGCAGCAACATACCGGCCACGAACACCACCAGCGACGTCTCGAGGCTCCACTGGCCGTAGCTGAGCAGGACGTAGCCGTTGTCATGATGGAGCACGAGGCTCAGCACGACGCTGGCCGCCAGCACCACCAGGATCAGCAGCGCCGCTCTCATTGTCCCTGCCCTCCGCTGCCCGGGCGCGGCGTATGCTGGAGCTTCTCCAGCGAGCCGGAGAGGTCGGGCAGCTTCGGCGCCAGCTTCGCCGCCTGCAGTTTCTGCAGCCCGGCGAGAGCCGCCTGCACGGAGGCCGCCTTGTGGTCGAAGTAGCGCTCGATCCAGCTGCGGGCCGATGCCAGCTGGGCGTCATAGAGTTTCGCGTCGCGCCGCAGCAGGGCGCTGCGGGCGGAGTCCAGTCGCAGGGCCGCGATACCGCGCACCAGCTGGGCCTCCTCGGGCGGCACCAGCGGCTGAATGGGCTTGGCATGGTGACGAATCACGACCATCTGGCGGAACACGCCCACGACCGACTGCCAGGCCCGCTGCCACCACGGGCCGGCAGCCGACGGCGTTGCCGGCGAGCCGGCGGTGCCGGGAGGGCGGGGCCGGGCGGGGTTCGCCAGCGGCCACTCCTGCGCATGCCGGGACAGGCTGTCGAGCTGCATCGCCATGCCCGTCACGTCCGGCCTGGGCACCGCGCGCAGCGCGGTCATCTCGTCGGCAATCGCCTTGCGCACCGGCAGGTACCGCGGGTCGCCCATCTGCTTCAGCCGCTGGTCCGCCAGCTGCAGCGCCTGCAGGGCCGCCGCCGGATCGTGCCGCAGCTGGAGAGTCTGGCTGGCGGTCCGGAGCAGGTATGCGACTTCGTCGCGCTGCCAGGCCTGGCGACCGCCATTGGTCAGCGCCTCCAGGTTCTGCAGCCGGTCCCGGGTGGCGCCCAGCTTCTGCTGCAGCTGCTGGACGTCCTGCTGCAGGGAGCCGATCCTGCTGCGGAACTGCTGCCGGGTCACCAGCGCCTGATTGGTCCGGTCCAGGGCAGCGCTGAGCTGTCCCAGGCTGCGGTCCATGCGGGCCTGCTGCTGCAGCGCGGTGCGTCCGCGCCAGCAGAGATAGCCGGCGGCCGCCAGGGCGGCGAGTGACAGCAGCAACGCGAACGCGGCGAACACCAGCGCCGGCGACGGCCCGCGGCGCTTTCGGCCCGCCCCGGCCTCCCTGCCAGGCCTGGATTCCGGCGGCCCGGCCTTGTCCTTCTGCTGATCCTTCCCCTCGGTATCCGGCATTCCGGCGTCTCCGTCCAGGGTCGGACCCGTCCGGCCGGACGGGTCCGATTCACACCCGCGGCGCGCTCCCGGGGCCGGGGCTCCCGCCCGGATCCGGGTCGCTCTTCCGCCAGCGTACGATCGCCGCCACCAGTGCATCGTCAGACGGGGCATCGGCCAGCAGCGGGGGACGCCGGAATCCCAGCGTCCGCGCCATTTTTATCATACGCTCGCTCACGACAACCAGTTGCGCCGCAAGCAGCGATTCACGCAGGGACCCGGCCGGAAACATCGCCACGAGGTTCTCCAGGATCGCGGCACTGGTAGCCGTCACCACCTGCGGCATACCGCCCGCGAGGAGCGTCTCGAGCCGCTGCCGGGACGCACGCGGCCGGCGCCGCCGATAGACTTCCGCGTAGTCCACCCGGGCCCCGCGCGCGGCGAGCGTTCGGGCGAGCAGCTCGCGGCCGCCCTCGCCCCGCACGATGAGCACCGCGCGTCCGCGCACGGAGCGCAGCGCCGGGTGCTCCAGGAGAGCCTCGCTGCCGCCCCCCGCGGCCGGCCGCACGGCCGGCTCGCAGCCGACCCGCTCCAGCGCGGCCGCGGTGCCGCGACCCACGGCAGCGACGCGCGGAGCCAGCTCCGCAAGCGGTGTGCCGAGCAGGGGCGCGGCTTCGCTGACCGCGTTCCGGCTGACGAAGATCAGCCAGTCGTATTCCCCGGCGCTTGCCAGGTGCCGGCGCGCGTCCGCGGGATCGCGGGGTGCGGCGATCTCCACGCCGGGCAGGCTCAGGGCACGGCCGCCGGCGGCCTCGATCGCCCGGCACAGGCCGCCCGCCTGGCGCGCGGGACGGGTGACCATCACGGTCAGCCCGGCCAGCGGACCCCCGGCGGTCATCAGCTCCCCGCCGCCGGCGGCTCCACCCCCAGGCTGCGCAGGATGTCCCCGGCGCCCCGGGCAAGCAGGTCCTCGGCCAGGCTCAGGCCCAGCTCGCGGGCGCCCCCGGCAAGACCGCGCACCTCGCCGCGCACCACCTCGCTGCCGTCGGGCCGGCCGACCAGCCCGCGCAGCCAGAGTTCGCCGTCGGACCGTACGGCGTAGCCGGCGACCGGGACGTGGCAGTCGCCGTGGAGACGGGCGTTCATGGCCCGCTCGGCACCCACGCACACGGCGCTGTCGCCATGCTCGAGCACCGAGACCAGGCGGTTGACCCGCGCGTCGTCGCGACGGCACTCGATCCCGAGCGCGCCCTGGCCGATCGCCGGAAGGCTGGTCTCCGGGGGAAGGCACACGGTGATGCGGTCGCTCATGCCCAGCCGCCGCAGGCCCGCGGCGGCGAGGACGATGGCGTCGAAACGCCCCTCGTCGAGCTTGCGCAGGCGGGTGTTCACGTTGCCGCGCAGGTGCGCGACCTCGAGGTCCGGCCGGCCGGAGCGCATCTGGCACTGGCGGCGCAGACTGGAGGTGCCCAGGCGGGCGCCGGCGGGCAGCCCGGCGAGATCGCCGTAGCGCGCGGACACGAATGCATCGCGCGGGTCCCCGCGTTCCAGGATGATCGGCAGGTGCAACGGCTCGGGCAGCTCGGCCGGCACATCCTTCATCGAGTGCACCGCCAGGTCGGCCTCGTCCTCCAGCAGGGCGCGTTCCAGCTCCTTGATGAACAGGCCCTTGCCGCCGATCGCCTGTAGCGGCCGGTCCTGGATCTGGTCACCGCGCGTGGACAGCGGCACCAGCGCCACGGCGAGATCCGGATGCGCCCGGTGCAGCAGGCTTTCCACGTGCCGGGCCTGCCACATGGCCAGGTCGCTGCGGCGGGTTGCGATGCGTAGTGTCTGAGTCATGCCGGAATCGCGAAGGTTGCGGACGAGGCGCTCATCCTATGGGCGCCCGCCGCGAGCGGCAAGCCGCCCGCGCTTCAGTAGCCCATCTGCCGGAGCTGACGGCGCACCTCGGCGATATGGCGGCGGCTGATCTCCAGCGTGTCCTCGCAGCCCCGCATCCGCAGCCGGGCGCGGCCGTCCGTGCCTTTCTCGAGGCCGTCCAGATGGGTCAGGCTGGCCAGCGCGTTGCGGTGCACGCGGATGAACTGCTCGCCGAACTCGTGCTCCAGCTGCTTGAGCGACTCCTCGATGAGAACCTCGCCCTCCTGGTGACGCACGGTCACGTATTTCTGGTCCGCCTGGAAATAGATCACCTCCTGGATCGGAACCAGCTTCAGCCCGCCGCGTACCCGCGCGCAGACATGCGTGCGCGCCGGTTCCTCCTGCCCGGCCGGGTTGATCGCCGTGAGCTGGGCGCGGGTCACCCTGGAAGCCGCCTGCAACGATTCTTCCAGCTGCGCCCGGCGCACCGGCTTGAGGAGATAGCCCACCGCCTGCGCCTCGAAGGCTTCCAGCGCGTGTTCGCCGTAGGCGGTGGTGAAGATCACCGCCGGAGGCTGCTCCAGGGTGGTGAGGTGGCGGGCCGCCTCGATGCCGTCCATCCCCGGCATCCGGATATCGAGCAGGACCACGTCCGGCTGGACCTCGCCGAGCTGGCGCAACAGCTGCTCGCCGTTGGCGGCCTCGCCGCACAGCTCGGTGTCCGGGACCTGGCCCAGAAGTGACTTCAGCCGCTCGCGCGCGGGTTGCTCGTCGTCGACCACCATTACCCTCATGACGCCATCCCCGTGTTGGTCTGTGGTTCGTTCCTTCGCCCGGCCTCGGCCGGCACATAGGGAAAATGCAGGCGGACCCGGTAGTAGTCCTCGCCCTGCTCCTGCAACAGACGGCCCCGGCGTCCGTACACCAGGGCCAGGCGCTGGCGGATGTTGTCCAGCGCAATCTGGTTGCCCGCCCGGCGGCGTCGCTCCCTGCCGGTCGGGAGGGGGTTGCAGATCTCGATCTCGAGCTCGTCCCCCTGACGGTGGCCGATGACGTGCACCGTGCCTCCCCGGGAACGCGGCTCGATGCCATGGTAGATCGCGTTCTCGATCAGTGGCTGGAGGCACAGCACCGGGACGGTGGCGTCCTCGGGGACCTCGCCCAGGTGCCATTCGACCTCCAGCCGGTCACCCAGCCGCAACCGTTCGATACGCTCGTAGAGGCCGCAGATGCCCAGCTCCTCCGAGAGGCGCACCTGGCTGCGGCTATCGCGCAGGCTCGCACGGAACAGGTCGGCGAGATCTTCCACCGCCTGCTCCGCGGTGTCCGGCTGGCCACGGATCAGGGCGGCGATGGTGTTCATGCTGTTGAACAGAAAATGCGGCCGGATGCGCGCCTGCAGCGCCTGGATCCGCGCCTCCGCCTTGTTGCGCAGGTTGATCCGCCACTGGTGCTGCACGTAGAGATAGCGCAGCACCAGCGCGCTGACGATGGCGCCGATTCCCACCGTGCGCGCCAGGAAGATCAGGTGGCCGTGCCCGGGGACGGTCCCCGGCAGGCTCACCAGCGACCATTGCGTCAGCCGCCAGGCCAGCTCGCTCATCCCGAGGCAGGTGAGCAACACCAGCAGCAGGCTGAGCGAGGCGGCCTGGCGCATGCCCAGCCGATGCATGGCCGGACGGGCCAGGCACAGGGCCCCGGTGCTCGCCAGCGCGGTCCACTGCACCAGCAGGGAGACCAGGCTCAGCCGCGTGAGGAAGTCGCTCGCCCCCGGCGTCGCCGCGAGCACCAGCACGAAGGCCAGCAGCTCCCCGACGAGAACCACGACGAAGACGGCACGGACGCTGCAGAAGTCCGGGAGAAAGACCTGGTCCGACGCGCGGCGCCCCCTGGACGGCTCCCCTCGCATGCTCCCCCTCATAGTCCCAAGTCTTCAGTATATGTCATGCGCGGATCAAGCACTTACCAATCTGCCAGAAGGTATTGCCATGCCTCAGAGCCGTCGTGCGCTTCGCCGGCCAGGTGCGGGAGCGAAGGCGCAGTGGTGCTACACTCCCTCCTCGCGCCTTGCCACAACGGCACAGGCAGCCGCTGAGACATGACAATACCTTCTGGAAGATTGGTACTATCATCCGCGTGCCCGCGGCACGGCGAGACCGATATAATGCGCATCCTGACGAGCAGGCGGGGATCGCCGGATGACGCAAGGCAAGACGACTGACAAACCCTGGGGCGGGCGCTTCTCCGGTCCGACGGATGCTTTCGTCGAGCAGTTCACCGCTTCGGTGGGCTTCGACCAGCGGCTCTACCGCCAGGACATCCAGGGCTCGATCGCGCACGCGCGGATGCTGGCGAAGGTCGGGATGCTGACCGCGCGGGAACGGGACCGGATCGTCCAGGGCCTGGAGACCGTGCGCGGGGAGATCGAGCGCGGCGAGCTGCAGTGGTCGGTCGCGCTCGAGGACGTGCACATGAACATCGAGGCACGGCTCACCGAGCTGATCGGCGACACCGGCAAGAAGCTGCACACGGGCCGCTCGCGCAACGACCAGGTCGCCACCGACATCCGGCTCGCGCTGCGGGACGCGGTGGACGCGATCGGCACGGAGCTGACGCGCCTGCAGCAGGGGCTGCTGGACGTCGCCGAGCGCGAGGCCGACACCATCATGCCCGGCTTCACCCACCTGCAGGTGGCACAGCCCGTGACCTTCGGTCACCACATGCTCGCCTGGTACGAGATGCTGGAGCGCGACTACCAGCGCCTGCAGGAGTGCCGGCGGCGGATCAACGTGCTGCCGCTCGGCGCCGCAGCCCTCGCCGGCACCACCTACCCGGTCGACCGCGAGTACACCGCATCCCTGCTCGGCTTCGAGGGCGTGGCGCGGAACTCGCTGGACGCGGTGAGCGACCGCGACTTCGCGATCGAGTTCACGGCCGACGCCAGCCTGATCATGCTGCACCTGTCGCGCTGTGCCGAGGAGCTGGTCCTGTGGGCCTCGGCCCAGTTCGGTTTCATCGATCTCCCCGACGCGTTCTGCACCGGCTCGAGCATCATGCCCCAGAAGAAGAACCCCGACGTGCCGGAGCTGGTGCGCGGCAAGACCGGGCGCGTCTATGGCCACCTGGTATCGCTGCTGACGCTGATGAAGTCCCAGCCGCTCGCCTACAACAAGGACAACCAGGAGGACAAGGAGCCGCTGTTCGACACCATCGATACCCTGCTCGGCTCCCTGCGCGCCTTCGCGGACATGGTCCCCGCGCTCGCGGTCGACCGGGAGCGCTGCCGGGCGGCGGCCCGGGCAGGCTTCTCCACCGCCACCGACCTGGCGGACTACCTGGTGCGCAAGGGACTGCCTTTCCGGGACGCCCACGAGGTGGTGGGACGGGCGGTGCGCCTGGCCCTGGAGCGCGGCCGGGACCTGTCGGAGCTGAGCCTGGCGGAGCTGCAGGGGTTTTCGGAGCTGGTCGGGGAAGACGTGTTCGCGGTACTGACCCTGGAAGGCTCGGTGGCGGCCCGGGACCACGTGGGCGGCACCGCGCCGTCGCGGGTGAAGGCGGCGGTGAAGGCCGCGCGCGCGGCTATCGGTACGCGAACAGCAGGCTGACCGAGGTCACGTCCAGCACCACGTCGCCGGCCCCGCTGCGGAAGAAATCGTAGCGCCGCCGCGACACGGTGACCGACACGCCTCCCCCCAGGCGCAGGCGCACGCCGGCCTCGCCCCAGGCCGCGGCCGAGTCCGCGTGGTTTCCGGTGCTGCTGACGCTGGTGCTGGTGCCGGCACCGTCGGTTCGCGTCGAGGCGCCCGTGATCCCGCCCATCAGCCCCACGGTGATGTACGGGGAGACCCGCCGGGGCCAGATCAGGCCCGAGGCGACATCGATCATCAGCCTGCTGTTCACGCGGTCGGAGGTGACCTGGGTCACGCCGGCACCGATGAATTCGCGTCCTCCCAGGAACCGCACCCCGGTGTCCAGCTGGCCGTCCACCGCGTAGATATCGGTGCCGGGGCCCGTTTCATAGCGCAGACCCACGCGGGAGAGCCCGCCGTAGCCCGGCTCGCCGGCACGCGCGGGGACCGTCGCCGCGGCGAGCAGCACGGGGGCCAGGACCAGGATCGTCCAGCGTGGGATGCGCACGTGTTCTCCTTGTGGTGCCGACGCTGCCCATTCCGCAAGGTTACTACCCCGCGCACGCCCTCTCCGGGACGTGGCCTTACCCCCGAGCCGGTCCGTAGCGCCGGAACACGGGTGCGGGCAGCTGTGCCAAACTGCACGCGAGAGCATGACATGCAGGACCGGCGGCCGGCGATGCGCCGGCCCGGAATCCGACGGATCGGGAGGAAAACCCATGCGCATTGCCGACAAGCTGGAGCAGGGCGACGCCCTGTTCCTGGTGGATGTGCAGAACGACTTCTGCCCGGGGGGTTCGCTGGCCGTGGCCGGAGGCGACCGGATCATCCCGGTCCTCAACCGCTGGATCGCCGCGGCACGCGAGGCCGGCGTACCGGTATTCGCCTCCCGCGACTGGCATCCGGTCGACCACATCAGCTTCCGCGAGCAGGGCGGCCCCTGGCCGCCGCACTGCATCCAGGACACGCGCGGGGCCGCGTTTCACCCGGACCTTGCACTGCCCGACGACGCGATCCGCGTCAGCAAGGGCACGCGCTTCGACCAGGACGCCTATTCCGCCTTCGAGAATACCGGGCTCCACGGTTACCTGGAAAAACGGGGCATCCACAGGCTCTGGCTGGGGGGCCTCGCCCAGGACGTATGCGTGCGTGATACCGTGCTCGCGGCGTGCCGCCACGGCCTCGAGGTGCGCCTGATCACGGCCGCCACCCGCCCCGTCGACGCCGACGCGGGCCGGCGGGCGCTGGAGGAGATGCGCGAGGCCGGCGCCATCATGGAGACGGAGGGAAGCGAGTGACGCAGCCGCAACCCTGGGTCAACGAGGCCAATGTCGCCCTGGTCACCGACCTGTACGAGCTGACCATGCTGCAGGCGTACTGGCACGAGCGCATGCAGGGGCGCGCCGTTTTCAGCCTGTTCTTCCGGCGCCTGCCGGCGCGGCGCAACTACATGGTCGCCTGCGGCACCGGCGACGTGCTCGACTACCTGGAGACGCTGCATTTCTCGTCCGAAAGCCTGGACCACCTGGCCGGACTGGGGCGGTTCTCGGACGCCTTCCTGCGCTGGCTGGCGGACTTCCGCTTCACCGGCGACGTCCACGCGATGCCGGAAGGCACGCCGGTATTTCCCAACGAGCCCCTGCTGCAGGTGGAGGCCCCCATCGCCCAGGCGCAGCTGGTGGAGAGCTACCTGATGAACCAGGTTCATCTCCAGACGGTGCTCGCGTCCAAGGCCTCGCGCGTGGTCACCGCCGCGCGCGGCCGGCCCGTGGTGGACTTCGGGCTGCGCCGCATGCACGGGGTCGACGCCGGCATCCGCGGCGTGCGGGCCTATTACGTCGCCGGCCTGGCGGCGACCAGCAACGTGCTCGCGGGCCAGATCTACGGCATGTCGGTGACCGGAACCATGGCGCACAGCTACATCCAGGCCCACGAGGACGAGCTGCACGCGTTCCGCGCGTTCGCCGCGCTGTATCCGGACACCACCCTGCTGGTGGATACCTACGACACGCTCGAGGGAGTGCGCCGGGTCATCCGGCTCAAGGAGGAGCTGGGCGAGGCCTTCCGCGTCTCGGCGATCCGCCTCGACTCGGGCGACCTGGCCCGGCTCGCCATCGAGTCCCGGGAGCTGCTCGACGCCGCGGGCATGACGGACGTGCGAATCGTGGTCAGCGGCGGCCTGAGCGAGGAGAAGGTGGCCGAAATCCTCGAGCGCGGCGCGCCCGTGGACGGCTTCGGCGTCGGCACCCACATGGGCGTCTCGGAGGATGAGCCGACCCTCGATTTGGCTTACAAGCTGACCGAGTACGAGGGCGTCGGGCGGCTCAAGCGCTCGCCGGGCAAGGCGACTCTGCCGGGGCGCAAGCAGGTGTTCCGGATCGAGGAGGACGGACGGGCCCTGCGCGACGTGATCGGCCGGCATGACGAGCAGCATCCCGGGCGTCCGCTGCTGCGGACCGTGATGCGCCAGGGCCGGCGCACCCCGGGGGGCGAGGTATCGCTGGACGCTGCCCGCGAGCGCGCTGCGGACGAATGCCGGCGCCTTCCGGAACGCATCCTGGCGCTGCCGCCGGCGACGCGACCCTACCCGGTCGAGATCAGCCCGGCGCTGCGCGCGTACACCGACGAGACGCTAAGGCGCCTGCAGGCGACCGAAGCGGCCGGGCCCTGATCACCCCGCGAGGTGCCGGTTCCAGAACGCCAGGCAACGTTCCCATGCCTGGCGCGCCGCGGCCTCGTCGTAGACGTCCCGCTGCTCGTTCATGAAGCCGTGCCCGGCCTCCGGGTAGCGGTACAGCTCGTACTCCCGCCCGGCGCTCTTGAGCCCGGCCTCGAAGGCGTCCACCGCCTCCGGCGTGCACCAGTCGTCCCTGCCGGCGAAGTGGCACTGGATCGGCACCCGGATGTCCGCGGGCCGGCCCGCCTCGGCGGGCGGGATGCCGTAGAAGCAGACCGCGGCGGAAAATTCCGGGATGCGCATCGCCCCCAGCACGGTCACCGCGCCGCCCAGGCAGAAGCCGGTCAGCCCCACCCGGGCGCCGTCCGCGGCCAGGTGCCGGGCGGCGCCGCCCACCGTGTTGTCGGTGGCGTCCAGGAAGTCCAGGGACTGCATCTCCCGGGCGGCCCGGTCCGTGTCGTGGTAGGGGACCACCACGCCGTCGTACAAATCGGGTGCCAGGGCGTTGTAGCCCTGCTCCGCGAAGCGGTTGCAGATCCCCTTGATCTGGCCCTGCAGGCCCCACCATTCCTGGATCACCACCACGCCCGGCGCGGCATCGCCCGCCTTCGCCAGGTAGCCGGTGGCGGACTTGCCGTCCGGCCGCTGGAATCGGATCGTCTCGCCCATCTCGCGCCCTCCCCGGTGGACAGCCCTCGCGTTCGGCATGCCTATCATCGGAATTCCGCCAGCCGGGGGCAAGCACCGGGCGGAGCGGTCCCGCCCGCACGCTCACCCCTGGCCGTAGCGGCGGCCTTCCCGCTCCAGGAACGCCCGCTCGTCCGGCGTCGAATCCCGCCCGAGGATGGCGTTGCGATGGGGAAAGCGACCGAAGCGCCGGACGATGTCGCGATGCTCGACGGCGCTGTCGAGGAAGCCGCGCAGCTTGCGCCGGGTGCCGCCAGCCGCCGCGCACCAGGCCTGCCGGTACAGCCGGACCGAGGCTTCCTGCACCTCCCGGGCCTCGGCATGCTGCAGAGGCATGAACAGGAACATCCGTTCGGCCAGGACCAGGTGCCGCTCATGGCCGCGCGCAAGCGCGTGGCGGCAGATCGCGAGCGCCTTCGGGTCGCCGGCGAATGCCGCGGGGGTCCGCCGGTGGACGTTGCGCGGGAACTGGTCCAGCAGCAGCACCAGCGCGAGACAGCTGCGCGCGGCGCCGGCCCAGTCATCCAGGGCGCCGCCCGCGGCCCGATCCATGTCCTCGCGGAACCCCGCGGCGATCTCCCGATCCAGGCGCGCCGTGCCACGGAACCACAGGCGCGTGCGGGGCCGGACCGGGAAGCCGTCCGGCTCCAGCCGACCGAACCAGAAATCCAGGATCTCGCGGGCGCGCCGCGGCTCAGCTGCCGCCATCGCCGCGATCCTCCACCAGCAACGGCTCGAGGTCCAGCGCGCGGACGGCGTCCACCGCCAGCTCCCAGCGTCCTTCGGCGCACAGGCCGGCGATGCCGCCTTCCTCCCATGCCTCCAGTGCGGCCCGCAGGCACGCCTGGCGCACCCTTTGCGCAAGCCGGCGCGCTTCGGCGGTATCGTTGCGGTTCATGCTCGCCTCCCGCGCGACGTGCCCCCTGTTACCGTATCACCGTCCGGGCGGATTCGGTGCGGGCTTTCCCGACGCGTTACAATGGCTACGCACCAGCAGGGTACACCCGTGCGCGAGCCGGAAGGATCATCCATGGACATCCGGATCAAGCGCGTATACGAACCGCCGGACCCGGGGGACGGCTGCCGCGTGCTGGTTGACCGTCTCTGGCCGCGGGGGCTGCGCAAGGCCGACGCGGCCATCGACGCATGGCTGCGCGACCTGGCGCCGAGCCGCGAGCTGCGCAAGTGGTTCGGGCACGCGCCCGAACGCTGGCCGGAGTTCCGCGAGCGCTACCTGGCCGAGCTCCGTCGCGGCCCGGGGATCCCCGACTGGCTGCTCGAGCGGGCCCGCGCCGGCCCCGTCACGCTGCTGTTCGCGGCCCGGGAAGCGGAGCGGAACAATGCGTCGGTGCTGCGCGAGCACCTCGCCGGACGGCTCCGGGAGGCGGACGATTGACCCGGATCAGGCCCCGGCCCCGGACGGGTTCACTTTTCGCCGCGCATCCCCGACCATGGTCCCGATGCACGGCCGGCGAGCCTCCCCGCGCCCGGGCGGCGCGACCACACGAACGGGCGGAGCGATGAGCGAAACCAGACACGCACGAGTGATCATCCTGGGGTCCGGTCCCGCGGGCTATACCGCGGCCGTTTACGCCGCGCGCGCGAACCTGCAGCCGCTGCTGATCACCGGGGTCGAGATGGGTGGCCAGCTGATGACCACCACCGACGTGGACAACTGGCCCGGTGCGCAGGAGGGCCTCCAGGGTCCCCAGCTGATGGAGAACATGCGCGCGCACGCCGAACGCCTGGGCGCCGAGATCCAGTTCGACAACGTCAACGAGGCGGCGCTGGGCGAGACCCCGTTCCGACTCGAGGGCGACAGCGGCAGCTACACCTGCGACGCCCTGATCATCAGCACCGGCGCGACCGCCCGCTACCTCGGGCTGGACTCCGAGCAGGCATTCATGGGCAAGGGCGTCTCCGCCTGCGCGACCTGCGACGGCTTCTTCTACCGCGACCGGAAGGTGGCCGTGATCGGCGGTGGCAACACCGCCGTGGAGGAGGCGCTGTACCTGACCAACATCGCCTCGCACGTGACCGTCGTGCACCGCCGCGACCGCTTCCGCGCGGAGAAGATGCTCCAGGACCAGCTGATGCAGAAGGTCGCCGACGGCAAGGCCGAGATCGCATGGGACTGCGAGCTGGACGAGGTTCTCGGCGACGACAGCGGCGTGACGGGGGCGCGCATCCGCAACAACAGATCGGGCGAGAAGCGCGACCTGGACGTGCAGGGCGTGTTCATCGCCATCGGTCACACGCCCAACACCTCGATCTTCGAGGGCCAGCTGGAGATGCAGGGCGGCTACCTCCGGGTGCACAGCGGCCTGGACGGCAACGCCACGGCAACCAGCGTACCCGGGGTGTTCGCCGCCGGCGACGTCATGGACCACGTCTACCGCCAGGCGATCACGGCCGCCGGAACGGGCTGCATGGCCGCGCTCGACGCCGAGCGCTACCTGGACACCCTGGAACAGGCGCAGCGCAGCGGCAAGCGCACCGGCGCCGGCGCCTGAGCTCCCGCCACCGGGTCCGCGGCCCTCAGCCGTCCCGCTCCCCGTCCGACATCCGGTCGGGAAGCTCGTGGTGCATGTCCCGCGAGGGGCGCTTGCTCCCCGGCCGGCCGACCACGCGTGCCGGAACGCCGACCACGGTCGTGTGCGGGGGCACGTCGTGCAGCACGACGCTGCCCGCGCCCACCTTGGCGCCCTCGCCGATCTCGATGTTGCCGAGCAGCTTGGCCCCGGCGGCGATCAGGACCCCGCTGCGCACCTTCGGGTGCCGGTCCCCGCTCTCGTTGCCGGTACCGCCGAGCGTCACCGAGTGCAGCATCGAGACGTCGTCCTCGATCACCGCGGTCTCGCCGACCACGATGCCGCTGGCGTGGTCCAGCATCACCCCGGAGCCGATCCTCGCGGCGGGGTGGATATCGACGTCGAAGGCCCGGGAAATGCGGTTCTGCAGATACAGCGCCAGCGGCCGGCGCCCCTCCAGCCAGAGCCAGTGCGCGACGCGACAGGACTGCAGCGCGTGGAAGCCCTTGAAGTACAGCAGCGGCTCGCAGTAATTGCAGCACGCCGGATCCCGCTCGCGCACGGCGCGGATGTCCGCGCGCACCGCACGCCCGATCGCCGGGTCGGCACGCAGCGCCTCGTCCACGATCTCGCGCACCACCATGGCCGGCACCGTGGCACTGTTGAGCTTGTTGGCCAGGTGAAAGCTGAGCGCCGCCTCGAGGCTCTCGTGATTGAGGATGGTGGCGTGGAAGAAACTCGCCAGCACGGGTTCCTCGTCGGCATGCCGGCTCGCCTCCGTTCGGATCGACGCCCACAGCGGATCGGCCGAAGTCGGCCGCCCGATTTTACGGCTCGGTGTGCCCATCGCGTTCTCCTGTGTTCCGGGGCGCCGCGCGCGAGTTTCCAGCCTTTCAAGGTCCGGAACAGCATAGCAGGCCCCGGTCGCTGAACCCCAATCGACCCGGATTGGCGGCCGAAGTGCTGGTGGGCGCCGAAGAAATGAGTTAGGTTGAACTACAATAATAGTTGCGGTGACGGACGTTCAGGGACTTCCGCACAACCATAAGGTACAAGAGCAATAACTGTCCCCGGCCGCCCGCTGACCCACCCCCGGACAGCCGGGAGGCCGGTTCGCGAGGGCACATGGCCAAATCCAGCAACGGTCGATCGGCGGCGCCGCGGCGCCCGCGCGCTCTCCTGCGTGGCAGCGCCCGGCTCGGATTCCGTCGTGACGCGGACCCGACCCTGGCACTGGTCTCGATCGTCTGTCGGGTGGCCGCCGCCCAGCTGGGCGTCGACCGGGCAGCGGTCCTGCGCCCGACCCGCGACGCCGCACGCTACGTCATGTACGCGGGGTACGGCTGGACCGACCGCGGTTCGGTTGAGCGCCTGGTGGATGCCGGCCAGGGCTCTCTGGTCGCGCGCACGCTGGCCTCGGACCGGCCGGTGGTCATCGGGGACCCGGGCGGCAAAGACACCGACCCCGGCGACGCCTGGCTCCAGGACGCCGGTCCCGGCACCGCGGCCCTGGTCGACGTCGGGGACCAGCCGGCTCCGTCCGCGGTGCTGGCGGTGTTCCGGAGCGAGCACCGCCGCTGGAGCAGCGCGGATCTGCGCCGGCTGCAGGTCGCCGCGCGGTTCGCACGGCTGGTGTTCGACCAGCGCACGACCCGGGAGGTGCTGGAGCATGTCTGGACCATGCTGGACAGCACCAGCGATTTCATCGGCACCACCGACGCCAGCGGCCGCGACCGGTACCTCAACAAGGCCGCGCGCGAGCTGTTCGGGCTGGAGACGTCGGCGGATGTCTACCGTTTCCGGCTCGGTGACGCCTACCCGCCCGACCAGTACCGCTACATGAAGGAGCACGCCTACCCCGCCGCCCGGCGCGACGGCATCTGGCGCGGCGAGACCGTGCTGCTGCGCCATGACGGTACCCGGGTGCCGGTCTCCCAGGTCACCGTGGTGCAGAAGGACGCACGCGGCCGGACGCTGTACATGTCCACCACCGCGCGCGACATCACCGACGAGAAGCGCGCCCGCGCGGAGCAGGCCGCACGGCTCGCACGCACCGAGCGTCAGCGCCAGGCGATCCTGCACATTGCCACCAGCGCCGCGGCGACGGGCGATGATCGCGAGCGCGCCCTGACCGAGGTCTGCCGGGCGGCGGCGCAGGCCATGCAGATCCCCTACGTCTGCATCTGGGAGCTGACCGGGAACGGGGATCAGGACGAGTTGCGCTGCATCGCCGCCAACCGGCCCGCGATGCCCGCCTTCTTCCGCCCGGGCGCCGTACGCCGCGCACGGAGCTACCCGCGCTACTTCGAAGCGCTGCGCAGCGAGCGGGCGCTGGCGATCACGGATGCCCTCAGCGATCGGCGCACGCGGGAGTTCGAGCGCGATTACCTGGAGCCGGTCGAGATCCGGTCCATCCTCGACGCGCCGATCCGCGTCGGCGGCCGGATCGTGGGCATGATCGGGCACAAGCATACGGGGGCGCCGCGCGCCTGGACCGTGGACGAGACCGACTTCTGCGCCCAGCTGGCCGACCAGGTGGCGCAGGTGCTGCTGCGCATCGACCGTGAGCAGGCCCGGAAGGCCCTGGAGCAGAGCGAGCAGCGCTACCGCGTGCTGTACGACCAGAACCCCGCCATGTTCTTCACCCTCGACCCGACCGGCCGCATCCTGTCCGTCAACCGCTTCGGCGCCGGCCACCTCGGCTACACGGTGGACTATCTGCTCGGCAGGAACCTGGCAGAGCTGGAAGTCGGGGCGGAAAGGGAGGGGCTGGCGGGCGAACTCGAGACCTGCCTGGCGCAACCCGGCCGCTATCACCGCTGGGAGAACTGCCTGGCGCGGCCCGACGGCTCGCTGGTCTGGGTGAGCACCACGGCGCGGGTGGTACCCGGCCCGGGTCGGGCGTCCGAGCTGCTGCTGGTGTGCGAGGATCACACGGAGACCTACCGGCTGTCCGAGAAGCTCTCGCACCAGGCCAGCCACGACCAGCTCACGGGGCTGTACAACCGGCGCTGGCTGGAACGCGAGATCGAGCGGCTGCTCGAGGACGTGCGCGACAACGACAGCGCGCACGCCCTGTGCTACCTGGATCTCGACAACTTCAAGGTGATCAACGAGACCTGCGGCCATGCTGCCGGCGACGACCTGCTGCGTAGGCTGGCGCAGCTGATGCAGCAGCACGCGGGTCCGGGCGACTCGCTCGCCCGGCTCGGGGGGGACGAGTTCGGCGTGCTGCTTGCGCACCGCACCATCGACGAGGCCGAGCACGTCGCCGAGCGCCTGCGCGACGCCGTGCGCGACTTCCGCTTCCGGTGGCAGGACTCGCTGTTCATGGTGGGGGTGAGCATCGGGCTGGTGCCGATCACCCGGGCCAGCGGCGAGTTGTCACAGATTTTCAGGGACGTCGACGCCGCCTGCTTCGCCGCCAAGGACGAAGGCCGCAACCGCGTCCACGTCTACCGCGCGGACGACCAGCAGCTGGCCCGGCGCTACGGCGAAATGCAGTGGGTCTCGCGCCTGCGACAGGCGCTGGAGGAGGACCGCTTCGAGCTGCACTGGCAATGGATCGCGCCGCTGCAGGAGGCGGACGCGGGCGGCCACCACTACGAGCTGCTGGTCCGCATGCTCGGCGATGACGGCGCGCTGGTGCAGCCGGACGAATTCCTGCCGGCGGCGGAACGCTACAACCTGGCGCCGGAGCTCGACCGCTGGGTGGTCGATCACGCGCTCGACTGGCTGGGGCGAAACCCCGCGCACCTGGAAGAGCTTGGCCTGTGCGCGATCAACCTCTCCGGCCAGTCGCTGGGCGACCACGATTTCCTCGCCTTCCTGCAGCAACGCCTGCGAGAGGGCCGGGTCCCGCCGCGGAAGATCTGCCTCGAGATCACGGAGACCGCCGCGATCGGCGATCTCTATACCGCCGTGCGATTCATGGACGCGCTGCGCACCCTGGGCGTGCGGTTCGCGCTGGACGACTTCGGCAGCGGACTGTCGTCGTTCGCCTACCTGCGCAGCCTGCCGGTCGACTACCTCAAGATCGACGGCGTGTTCGTCAAGGACATCGCGGACGACCCCATCGACCTGGCCGTGGTCAAGTCCATCAACGAGATCGGGAAGGTGATGGGCAAGCGCACCATCGCCGAATTCGCGGAGAACGAGAACATCCTGCGGCGCCTGCGCGAGATCGGCGTGGACTATGCCCAGGGCTACGGCGTGGGCATGCCCCGGCCGCTGCACGAGCTCAGCGCCGCCGGCGGCGCCAGACCCACAGGCAGCCCCCCCGGTTGACCGCCACCACGAATGCCGCGAGCCAAATCGGCAGGTGCCGCGTCAGCCCGGCAGCAGGTAGTGGCTCACGAAGTCGCCGTGCCAGGCGGCCTCGCCGCCGCGTTCGCGCAAAGCGTACCGGAGCCGCGTCAGCGGGCAGACCCAGCCCTCCACCGCCACCAGCGCGACCCAGACGACCGCCGGCAGGTGCAGCCAGACCAGGCGCCGCCAGCGCAGCAGCAGCAGGCCGCCGGCGACCGCGAAAACCACGAACGCGAGGTGGGCCACGACCACCGCGTCGGCAAGGTGGCGGTTACAACATCGCCGGTCCGGACGGGGCCGTTCAGCCCCGGAAGCTGCTGTGGCCGAAGTCCCCGAAGGGCTCGTCGCGTTCGCGCACGGCCTGGCGGAAGCCGACCTCGGCGGCGCGCTGCTGGAAGGCGTAACCCTCGGAGGTGTGACGGGTGATGCCGTCGAACACGGTGCCCAGGACCTGCGTGCTGCGCAGGCCCGCCTGCTCCACGGTCTGGTTCACCAGCAGCTTCATCATCACGAGCTGGTTCACCGGCATCCGCGCGATGCGCCCGAGCAGGGACTCGAACCGCTCGTCCAGGCGCTCCGGTGGCGCGCATTCCGTGGCCAGGCCCCACTCCACCGCCTCGCGACCGCTGAGACAGTCGCCGGTGAACAGCAGCCGCTTGGCCTTCTCGATGCCGATGCGGTAAGCCCATACCGCCGTGGTCGGGGAGCCCCACACCCGCGCCGGAGGGTAGCCGATCTTGGCGTCCTCGGCGATCACCAGCAGGTCGCTGCAGAGCGCCATGTCCGTGCCGCCGGCGACGCAGAAGCCGTGCACCTTGCAGACCACGGGCTTGTTGGCGTTGAACAGGCTCATGAAGCCGCGCACGTTGCGCGACATCATCTGGAAGTCGACCATCGGATCCCAGGTGCGCGCCGGATCGTGGTTGGCGGACTGCACGGCCGGATCCAGCGGCGAGCCGGCCGGGGCATCCCCGGTGCCGACGCCGCCCCGGCCCTCGGCGCTGTCGACCAGGTCGTAGCCGCCGCAGAAGCCCTTGCCGGTGCCGGCCAGTGCAATCACGTGGACGCCGGGGTCGAGATCGGCGCGCTCCACGCAGTGCGCGAGCTCCCGCGGCAACTCCAGGGTAATTCCGTTGCCCCGCCGCGGACGGTTCAGCGTGATCCGGGCGATGCGTCCGTCGACCTCGTAAATCATGGTGTTCAGCTCGTCCAAGACATGCTCCTCCCGTGTCGTGCCCTCGCGGAACCGATCCGGAATACCGGTCCGCTTCAGGGTAATGCATAGTATGCTCGCCTGGTCCGGCGCGGCAGACCGATTCCGGCGGCGACGGGGAATTGTCCGGACCGCGGCCGGTCGAACGCCGACACGGCCGGTCCACGGCACCCCCGGGTACCGCTCCCGTCCGCAACCGAAGCGAAGGAGACGCGCATGAGCCGACACACGGTGTCCGACCTGATCCTCGAGATTTTGGCCGAGACCGGGGTCCGCCAGATCTTCGGCATCCCGGGCGACGCGATCAACGGCCTGGTCGATGCGGTGCGCCGCCAGACCCGCATCGAGTTCATCCAGGTGCGTCACGAAGAGGCCGGCGCCTTCGCGGCGTCGGCCCAGGCGAAGCTGACCGGAAGACTCGCGGTCTGCGTCGGCACTGCCGGGCCCGGCGCCATTCACCTGCTCAACGGCCTCTACGACGCCAACCGCGACCATGCACCCGTGCTTGCGATCACCGGCCAGGTGGATACCACGGAGGTGGGCACCGACTACCACCAGGAAGTCGACCTGTACACGCTGTTCAAGGACGTGGCGGCCTTCAACCAGGTGGTAATGCGCCCCGAGCAGCTTCCGCGCCTGATCGTGCAGGCCTGCCGCACCGCCCTGGCGCACCGCACGGTGGCCCATCTCAGCCTGCCCGTGGACGTGGCGAAGCAGCCCCGGCAGGGGGACCGCCGGCACGCGCCGGTACAGGTCCATCGCGCCGCAACGCTGCCCGCGCGGGAGGACCTCGAGGCCGCGGCCGAGCTGCTGAACCGGTCGCGACGCGTGGTGATCCTCGCGGGTATCGGCTGCCAGGGCGCCCGCGAGGAGCTGATCGCGCTGGCCGACCGCCTGGGAGCGCCGGTGGTGCGCTCACTGCGGGCCAGGGACGTGATCCCGGACGAGCACGAGCTGAGCGCCGGCGGCATCGGCGCGCTGGGCGGCCGCCCCGCGGTGCAGGCGATGGCGGCCTGCGACGCCCTGCTGCTGGTGGGCACGGACTTCCCCTACCGGGACTTCTTTCCGGAGGACGCGCCCGCGGTCCAGATCGACATCGACCCGACGCGGATCGGCAAGCGCTACCCGGTCGAGGTCGGGCTCACCGGCGACGCGGGGCTGACGCTGAAGGCCCTTACGGAGCGGGTCAGGCGCCGTGAGGACCGCGACTTTCTCGAGAAGACGCAGGCGCGCATGCGCGACTTCCGGGAGGACAACCGCAAGGCGGAGCGCAGCGACCAGACCCCGATCCGGCCGCAGCGGCTCGCCGCGACCATCGGCGAGCTGGCCCGCGACGACGCGGTGTTCACCTGCGACACCGGCACGGTCACCATCTGGGCGGCCCGGCACCTGCGCCTGCGCGGCGAACAGCGCTTCACCCTGTCCTCGTCGCTGGCGTCCATGGCCTTCGCGATGCCGGCCGCGATCGGCGCGCAGCTGGCCTGGCCCGATCGCCAGGTGATCGCGCTCGCCGGGGACGGCGGCCTGGCGATGCTGATGGGCGACTTCGTCACGGCGGTGAAATACCACTTGCCGATCAACGTGGTGGTATTCAACAACAGCAAGCTGGGACTGATCCGCATGGAAGAGGAAGCGGAGGGGATCCCGGACTTCCAGACCGACCTGCTCAACCCCGACTTCGCGGCCTTCGCCCGCGCCTGCGGCGGCGCCGGCTTCGCGGCCACCGATCCGGCGGAGCTCGAAGGCACCCTGCGCCAGGCATTCGACACCGATGCGCCGACGATCGTGGACGTGAAGATCAATGCCGACGAGCTGCCGCTGCCGCCCAAGATCCACCCCTCCCAGGCGCTGGGCTACGGCATCGCCCGGACCAAGGAGCTGTTCGGAGGCTGATCAGACCGATCCCCGGGCCTCCGCGGCACAGGCCGCGCACAGCGCGGACTCCGGGAGGGTCCGCAGCCGCTGCGGCGCGATCGGGCGCCCGCACGCGAGGCAGCAGCCGTAATCGCCGGCGTCCAGGCGGGCCAGGGCGGCCTCGATGGCGCGCAGGCGGTCGATGGCGCCCTGGTCGAGCGCGTCCAGGACTTCGTCATTTTCCTTCTGGATCGCTGCCTCGTGCCAGTCGCCCTCGAGCGCCTCGCGCTGGCGCCGGCGGTCGCGCTCCAGCAGCCCGTGCTGCGCCAGCAGGTCCTCGCGGCGTCGCAGCAGCGCCCGGCGGACGGGCTCGCGCGAGCGCCGTTTCCCGGTCACAGGCGTTCCAGGACCGCGTCGGCGAAGCCGGTCGTGGTGCCCTCGCCGCCCAGGTCGGGCGTGGTCCGGTCGCCCTGGCCGATGGTCTTGCGCAGGGCGTAGCGGATCCGGTCGCCGGTGGCCTTGTCGTCCAGGTAGTCAAGCATCATCGCCGCCGCCAGGATCATCGAAGTGGGATTGGCGATGTTCTTGCCGGCGATGTCCGGCGCACTGCCGTGGACCGCCTCGAAGATCGCCCGGCCGTCGCCGATGTTGCCGCCCGGCGCCATGCCCAGGCCGCCCACCAGCCCGGCGCAGAGGTCGGAGATGATGTCGCCGAACAGGTTGGTGGTGACGATCACGTCGAAGCGGTGGGGATTCATCACCAGCTGCATGCAGCAATTGTCGACGATCATCTCCTCCAGCTCGAGCTCCGGATAGTCACGGGCGACCTCGCGCCCGCAGCGCAGGAACAGTCCGGACGTGGTCTTCATGATGTTCGCCTTGTGCGCGATGGTGATCTTCCTGCGCCCCACCCGGCGCGCCGTCTCGAAGGCGAAGCGGATCAGCCGCAGCGACTCGCGCCGGGTCATCACGCTCAGCGCCTCGGCGCGCTCGCCGTCCTCGCTCAGTGTCTGCCCCTGGCCTGAGTACATGCCCTCGGTGTTCTCCCGCACGGTGATGATGTCGATGCGGTCATAGCGGGACTTGGTGCCCGGAAAGGAGATCACGGGGCGCACGTTGGCGTAGAGGTCGAAGTGCTTGCGCAGGGTGACGTTGACCGAGGTGAAGCCCTCGCCGATGGGCGTGGTCACCGGACCCTTGAGGGCGAGACCGGTGGTCTCGATCGAGTCCAGCGTCTCCTGCGGGATAAGGTCGCGCCCGTGGTCCAGCGCGGTCTTGCCGACCTCGTGGAAATCGTACTCGAAATCGCAGCCGGCACGGTCCAGGATCTTCAGGGTCGCGTCGACGATGTCGGGTCCGATGCCGTCGCCCGGCAGCACGGTGATCCAGCGCTTTGCCATTCAGTCCTCCAGGTGCTTCACGAACCATGCCCCGG